>Ga0156612_161_pt1 | contig 130245 bp, 112 predicted proteins | sample RifOxyC1_FD_110686 | JGI IMG/M metagenome (GOLD analysis project Ga0156612, IMG submission 110686) | Candidatus Lambdaproteobacteria bacterium RIFOXYC1_FULL_56_13
TAGGCCCTACCAGGGGATTTCCCGGCCCTGCCAATTGAGGAACCGACCATTGTCCCGCCGTGTCAGGCTCAAACATTGTTGGATCAACCCGGCAACCGAGGTTTTGGCTTCCAGGGGGGCCGAGGTCCCGCCCATGTCGGTTTTGACCCATCCGGGGCAAAAAGCGACACAGGTAAACCCCGATGGACCCAGGTCTTGGGCCAGACTTTTGACGGTGCTATTGAGCGCCGCCTTGCTGGCCCGGTAGGCATAAGAACCGCCGGAGGTATTTTCGCCGATGCTACCCATGGTACTGGAGGTGGCAACCACCCATTTTTTTTGGCCCAACTTGAGGTTGGGCAACAGGGCTTGGGTCACCAACAAGGGGCCCAGGCTGTTGACGGTCAAGACCTCCTGCCATTCCTGGGGGTCGATCTCCCCGATCCTTGAAGCCCCCAATCCGTACAGCCCGGCATTGTTCCAAAGCAAGTCCAAGGGCTTGCCCTTCAGGGCCTTGGACATCCGGGCCGGGCTGGCGGGGTCCTTGAGGTCCAGTTCCAAGGGGACCACCCCTGGGGGAAAGGGAGTGCCCATCGGGGTCCTGAGGGCGGCATACACCTCCCAGCCCAGGGCGGCAAACTGCTCAACCAATTCCCTGCCGATACCCCGGCTGGCCCCGGTGATCAAAACCCTGTCCATATTTTACCCTGGGTTTGGAGTGCCTTCTTCCCCTTCCGCCTTGCCTTCTCGTTTGAATTTCTTCAGGTGGAATCCCTCTAGTTCGGCCTTGCCGTAACTCTCCCGGCGGTCCCATATCTGATGAGTTTCGGTGAAGTAACGGTTGAATTCCGCCTTGATCTCGTTGGTAACAAAGTCCAGCTTGTCTTGTTTGAACCGCACGAAAAAATCATAGTACTGCATGGCATTTTTTTCGTCCTGCAAGTACAGGTTGGCGACCAGCAAAAACCGCCCGGTCCGAAAGCCCATCGATTGGTCGGTACTGTTGATGAACAGGCGCTCCGCCTCGCTCATCGCCGTTCTCAGTTTGTTGTGCGCCTCGTCCACCCGTTTAACGGTGAGCAGGATCTCCGCTTGGGTCAGCCGCAACAGGATCACCTGCCACTGCCACAAGATGGAACCACTGCTTTGGGCGAGCGCCAAGCCCGCCTCGACGGCAAAATCGTAGGTCAAGAGCACGGTCGGCTCGGACCGATAGATGTCCAAGACCTCATTTTTCCGGTCCCCCAGTTGGTCTTCCCGCTTCTGTTTCCCTTCCACCCACTGTTCGTGGAACTTGGGGTTGGCGATTTCCACCGGGGTTTTGTCCTTTTCGGAGACATGAAACTGGTTGCGGCTGGTCGAGCTGAAATAGCAGGTCGGGCAGACCGTCACCTTGACCAGATTAAAGTCCACGAACTGAAAGCCTTCGTTGGCCTCTTTGTAGGTGGGGATCTGGAAGATATTTTGGCTGGGCTTTTGGCTGTTTTGTTTGAGCTGGTAGTAGTTGAATTCCGCCGGGCTGTTGCAGACAAAACACTTGACCTTGCGTACCTGGACCGAATTGAGTTGTGGATGGATGACCAGCAACCCTCGAGATTCCGCCTCCTGGTCCTCCAAGGAGGTGTTGAGCCGCACGTTGGCCACCAGGGTTTTGCGTTTGAGTTTCCACAGGATCAGCCGGTTGGCCCAGTCCATCACGTCCGTATAGGCCTTGGTGGACATCCTGGAGAGGTCAGCCAGAAGTTTGAGCAGCTGGCTGCCGTGGTAGCCGATGTCCCCTTGGCGAGTGAAAATCTGGATCACCTCCATGAAGATCATCACCAACAGCTCTTCGGGCATCTTGGGCGGACGTTTGAGCGGCGGACGGTGCTTCATCTGCACATGGTTGCGCAGCAAAAACTGCTCCTCCCTCGAAGGGGTGGAGAGGATCATCTTTTTGAGCAGGTCCTTCTCCCGTTCCTCTTCAATGCCTTCCAAAATCAAAGCGGCAACGATCACGTCGATGTACCACTTTTTTTGCTCCGTATCCAGCTTGGCGACCGGGACGATAAATTCCTCGTCGTTGATCTTCTTGGAGACCAATTTCTGCTGGGCCGCCTTGGCCATCAGCCCGTCCTGGCCCCAGAGGATCAAATCCCGGGTGTACATGTCGTGGAAGTCAAAGACCCTAGCCGCCTTGCGGATCAGGTTTTCTTCCTTTTTTTGGAAATCCAGGTCGGAGATACAAATTTCGATCAATTGGGTGAGGATCTCGGCCAGCTGGAACTTGTCCAGCCCCTTGGGTTGTTCCAAGGTCGGAATCTGGCGGGTTTCCAGCATGTTGACCAAGCTCTTTTGCAGCCCTTGGTCCTCCACATGCCTGAGGATGCCTTTGATGAACTTCACTTCCGAGGCAGCAATTTGTTCATCCGCAAGCACCACGGAAATCAAGAGCTTGGCATACCAAACCAGTTGGTCTTGGTTCAGTTTCGTCAGGTCTAGGGGCATAAAACGCCTTTGGGGTTGGGTGTCGGCCTTAAGTATCCGGCTCTTTGGAGCCACAGGCCGACAGAAATGTATAGTAGGTTCAAGGCACTTCCGTTAAAGTGCGCTATTTCTTTTGGCCATAAAAACGCCAATATGCCCCCGTAATCAACCGAGAAGGTCTGCCTTTGGAAAGGTAAGCCCAAGCCCACTGGATTATCACAAAAAAACGATTTTTAAAACCCAATAGGTAATAGATGTGGATCAACAGCCAAGTGACCCAAGCCCAAAAGCCACCAAACCGGATGGATCCGATCTCTACGATCGCCTTGCTCCGGCCGATAGTGGCCATTTGGCCTTTGTCCACGTAGGAGAAGGGCTCCCTGGGTTTTCCGGACAACTCTGCCTTGATGTTTTTGGCCAACTTCCGGCCCATCTGGGTTGCCACCGGAGCTAGGCCGGGCAATGGGGTGGCGGTGTGGTGCTGGAAGTGCGCCTGGTCGCCGATGACAAAGATGTTTTTGTCCCCTTTGAGGCTCATGTCCTCTTCCACCAAGATTCGCCCCAGCCGGTCCCGCTCTACTTCCAAGGCCTGATTGAGCCGAGTCGCCTGCACCCCGGCGGCCCACAGGACGGTGGAGCACAAGATCCGCTCTTCTCCGACGGTCACCCCGTCCTTGTCGATGTGAGTGACGGTACTGGAGGTCCAGGTCTGCACACCCAAACCTTCCAGGTCCCGGGCCACCTGTTGGGCCAGTTTGGGGTGGAAGCTGGGCAGGATCCTGGCCCCCGCTTCAATCAAAATCACCCGAGCCAAGCTGGGGTCGATGTGCCAAAAGTCGTTGGCCAAGGTGAAACGGCTCATCTCGCCGATCGCTCCGGCCAACTCCACGCCAGTCGGTCCACCGCCGACCACCACAAAGGTCAAAAACTGCTTTTGCTTTTGTTTGTCCGTCTCCCGTTCGGCCATTTCAAAGGCCGAAAGCACCCGTCGCCTGATCTCGGTAGCCTGCTCCAAGGTTTTGAGGCCCGGAGCAAACTCCTCCCATTCCTCATGGCCGAAGTAGCTGTGTTGCACCCCGCAAGCGAGGACCAGAAAATCGTAGCCATAACGGCTGTACAAGGTGACCACTTCCCGTTTTTCCCGGTCCACCGCCACCACTTCATCGTTGAGGACCCGGATGTTTTTTCCCCCGCCGAACAGCGCCCGAATCGGCTGGGCGATTTCAGCTGAGCCCAGGCTGGCCATGGCGACTTGGTAGAGCAGCGGTTGGAACAGGTGGTAGTTCCTTTTGTCGATCAGCGTAATCTCGATCCCCGGATGGTTGAGCAGCCCCTTGGCGCAGTTCAGTCCGGCGAACCCGCCGCCTACGATCACAACTTTTTTCGTCTCCATTCCCTTTTTCTGTTTTAGCCTGAGGTTCCTTCCTCAGATTCGTTTTTTTTGCAATAGGGGCAGTCTAGGCCGGAAGAACCGTTCTGCCAAGGGGTATCAGCCCTTTGCCCGCCCCTGTTCTGCCCTGACGTACTCCACCATCTGGGCGACCAGTTCAATTTCCAGGTTTTTGCCCATCACCTCGTTGATCTGCCGGATCGCCGAAGGGCTGGTCAAGTTGATTTCAGTGACCCATTCCCCGACCAGATCAAGTCCCACCAAAAAGAGGCCCCGGCTGCGCAGTTGGGGCCCCAAAAACTCCACGATCTCTGCTTCCTTGGCGGTGATTTCGGTGGATTTGCAGACCGCCCCCTGGTGGATGTTGCCCAGGAAATTTCCTGCCGCCGGGACCCGGTTGACCCAGCCGAGCGGCTTTCCATTGACCAGATAAATCCGCTTGTCCCCTTCGCTCACCTTGGGGATGAACCTTTGGGCGGTGACAAATCGTTTTTTCCCCGGTCCCGCCCCCAGCAGGTCCGCCAGATTTTCCCGGAGCCCCGGCTGGGCGGCTTCCACCAAGGTGATCCCACGGCCAGAACAGTCGTCCAGGGGCTTGACCACAATCTTTTGGTGTTCCAAGGCAAAGGCCAAGAGGCCCTCCAGGTCCATCCCGGTCCAGGTGGGTGGGGTCAAGTGGGGCCAAAAGAGGCCAAATAGTTTTTCGTTGAACTGGCGCAGCGCCGCCACCGGGTTGATCTGCACCACCCGTTTGGGCAAGTGGTCCAAGAGCAGGGTGCTGTGGTAATAGTTGATCTCAAAGGGCGGGTCCTTGCGGACCACCAAAGCATCATAGCCGCCCAGGGGTTTGTGGACCGGCGGGGTCAGGGCAAAGGGTTTGACCGCCCGCAAGCTGCGCACCTGCCCCCACAGGTCGGCCCCTTCCATGGAAAGACCTTCCATTTCCACCCAGTCCACTTGGTGGCCCAGCTTCATCAACTCTCCCATCATCAAAAGGGAGGTTTCGGTTTCCAGGTTGAGGGTTTCGTAGGGGTCCATCCAAAAAAGAAAGTGCAAAGGCAGCTCCAAAAAAAAATCGACCGGTCAAGGTGATTTGGGGTTAATTCTCCAGATACCTTCGGGGCACTCGGATTTTCCGTCTTTCAAGTGCCGCAGATCGGCCCTGGCAAAACAACTCAGCCTACCGCCAGAAAATTTCCGCAGCAAGGGTTATTGGCTCTCCAAAATTACCAGCGCTTCCTTGGCCTTCTGGTGCCCCATGGCAGCCGCCTGTTTGAGGTAAGCCAAGGCAGATTCGGGATTGGAGAGCTTAAAAAGCTCAAAGGCCACATAGGCCGCTTCCGGGTAGGTACGAGCGGAAAACTCAATCCACCTCATCCCCGCCTCAACCTCCGCCTGGCTTTGTTTGGAGTCCAACAGGATCAGGCCCAGGTCCAGCATCGCCAGATCAAGCCCCGCTCGGGCGGCTTTGTCCAGCAGCACCTTGGCTTGGGCCGGGTCGGCGGCCCTGCCGTAGCCGAACTGGGCGGCCCGACCGGCAAAGTAGATTCCGTAAAGGTTCCCTGCCTGCAGAGGCTGCAAGAGCAACTGGTTGCCTCGGTCCAGGTCCTGTGCCGTGCCTCGTCCTTCGAGCAGCATTCCGGCATAATAGGCCCGGCCATTGAGGTCTCCGGCCTCCGAAGCCTGGGCAAACCAAGCGAGGGCCAACTCGTCGTTTTGCGGCACCTGCCTCCCTTCGGCCACCATCCGGCCCAGGCCAAAGGGCAGCTTGGGGTCGTGGTTGAGCCACTTGGCGTACAGCGGCCGCAAGGTCTTTTCTTCCACCTCGACCTCGTAAAGAGGGCTTTCCCCCAGGTGGGCCAATGACTTGCCGTTGACTTTCAGCTCCCCTTCCAAGACCGAAAAATCGTTGGTCAAACGGAAGCCGTCCAGGTCAAAAAAATTGCCCTTCTGTTCGTTGATGGTTTGGGTCCAGGGGCCTTGTTCCTCGCCGTCCCACCCTTGGGCCAACCTTTGCCAGTGCATGACCGTCAACCCACCCATCAGGTGGCCAGTGCGGCCCAGTTGGGTCAAAAAGAATTCCGTGCCATGGGCGGGATACACTTTGGAGACAAAATCCAAGTATCCCAGTTCCAGGCTTTGTGCCGCTTGGGGTTGCAACCGGGCCAGCTTCAGGCTGACCCCGGCCTGACCGCCCAAAGTGGTGCTGGAATCCAGCTCCAAGCGACTGGGGGTCAACAACTGCCACAAAATGGCAAAGGACTGCTCCGAGTCGTGGCCGGGACCCAGGGCTTGAAGGGTCTGGACCAGTTCTTCCAGGGCAATGCCCTTGAGCTTGAGCGAAGTCTTGTGGTCGATTTGGGACAGGACCCCCGAACTTTCGGGCCGCTTGCCTTGGGCTTGTAGGTTCAGCTCCAGGTCCAGTTTCCCCCCCTGTCCCTGGGTGTTGCCTTTGACCGACAACAGGGCAATCCGCATCGGGTCCTTGCCCCCGTTGAGTTCCAGGCCCTCGACATTCAGTTCCCACAGGGTCTTGGAATCGCCCAGTAAGGCCAGGAGCTGGGCCAAACCTGCCTCTTGGTCCACTTCAGACTGTTGGTACCGCTGGCTCGCTTGGGAACCGTAGCTGCCTGAAGACTGGGCCAAAAAGTGCTTGATCTTCAGTTCTCCCTGCAACATGGAGGCAACAAACCGGTCCAAGCTCAGCTTCAGCGTGGTTTCATAGCGGCCCGACCCGAACAGTCCCTGGTCCAGCCCCTGTTCGATCTCCAGTTCCCCTTGGGCCAGCTCCAGGGTTTCCCCCGAGGCCGGGTCCTGGAACGAGAACCCCTCAAGCCTGCTCTTGCTGTTGAGGCTGGCCGAAACCTCGTTGATCCAGGCCCGCCATGCGGTCTTTTGGCTCTTGGGGTTGTCGGCATTTTTCAGCGCCAAAAAGCTTTCCTGGGAAAACCGAAAACGGCTTTGGGACCGAAGACTTTTGAGCTTCAGTTCCGGGCTCACCAGCAAGAAAGTGAAGTCCAGCTGACCCTGGCTTACTTGGTCCTGGGCCTTGAGGGTCAAAGCGAAGTCGTGAAACTCCATCTGCAAGGGGACACTCAACCCGACTTCCTTGAGCCAAACCACTTCTTGCGCCTTCAACTCCCCTTCCAGGGGGCCGGTGGACTCAAAGGACCGACCGGCCGCACCCTTGATGCGCCAATCCCCGGTTTGGATCAATTCGGCGGCAAAGGAAAAGCGGCGTACTTGTCCGGGGGCAAGATCGGCGGCTTCAAAACGGAGGGTGAGGTTTTTGAACTGGACCCCGCGGCCCTGTTGGGGCTGGAAGCCACTGGGAAACACCAAGGTGACGGCATCGTCCTTGAGCAGGGCATAGGCCCCGTCCAGCTCCAGCTTAACCCCTTGGGCCACGAGCTGGGCCTGGATCAGGTCCACCCGGCCTCCCTCTTTGGGACTGGATTCCCCGACCACCATGGTCAAAAGCCCAAAGGCCAAGGGTTTGGAAAGCAGGTGTTGGAGTTGGTCGAAACTCAAGGAACCGGCAAGACCGGTGGACCCACCCAAGGTAACCGCCCAGAGCAGCAGCAGGATTTTTTTGAACCAAGGCCTAGCAGCCATAATAACGTCACCGCCCTTTGCGCTGGTGTAGTTGGGGCAATCAATAGGCTTACCCTAACAGCCTTGGGCCTTCTGGCCAAGCAAAAGCGCAAAATTTGGCTACCCCCTGGCCCTAGGCCGTGGGTAAGGTTTTAGCCTGTTGGCCGGGCAACCGAAAAGCCCCCATTTCCTGGCGCAATTCAAGCACCATTTCCCGCACCTCTTCGGCCCATTCGTTGACCTCGTCGATCACCTTGGCAAAGCCCTGGATCGACCGGGGCATTTCCGCAGAAATCAGGCCCAGCCGGCCAGTGTTTTCCTGCACCCCGTTGATCATCGATTTTTGCCGGTCCATCACCTGGGCGACCCCGTCCACCTGCCCCGAGATGGTAGCAATGGCGGTTTGGGTGAGGCTGAAGGTTTGGTCCAACTGGCCGATCTTGTTTTCCCCCAAGGTGATTTTGTGGTTGCTGGTTTCGATCAGGACATGGGTTCGGTTGACCGCCTGCCCCGCTTGGTCGGCCAGCAACCGCACCTCGGCGGCCACCACCGCAAAGCCCCTGCCTGCATCCCCCGCCTTGGCCGCTTCGATGGCGGCGTTGAGGGACAGCAGGTTGGTGCGGCTGGCGATGTTGGTGATGGTGCCCACTACTTGGACCACTTCCTTGGAACTCTGGCTGATCCCGGCCATGGATTGGTGCAGGGCGGACAGCACCTCCTCCACCTCCTGGGCCCCCTCTTGCACCCTTCCGGCCTGGGTTTTTGCTTCGTTGGTCAGGGCGGCCACCAGGGTGGCGGACTCCAGCATCTTGAGGACCGAAGAGGAGGTTTCCGAAACCAACTGGGTCATGTCTTGGGTCTTTTGTTGCAGCCCTTTCATCTCCTCTTCGATCTTGCCGCCCATTGCGGCCAGGGACTTGGTGGCCCAGTCAAGCCCGTTGGCGTTGGAGGCGACCTTTTCGATCAACTGGGACCAATGGAGCCGCATACTTTCCAAGGAGCGGAGGAATTGGCCCACTTGGCACGGGGAAACCGGCCCCTTCAGTTCCAAGGTCAGGTCCCCCTGGGCCAGGGTGTTGGCCATGTTGATCCCCAAACCCAAGGTCTTGAGCAGCGTCTTTTTTACGATCCAAATGTTGATCAGCCCGATCATAGACCCGGCCAAGATGCAGCCCAGATCAAACCAGAGTTTGAGCCCCGGTTTCCAGTCCACAAAAAACTGGGCATAAAGGGGAAAGAGGAGACCCATCAGCACGCCAAAGCCCAATATGGCCCCATAAAGACGGCTCAAGATGCTCAATTTCAAAAACAAACGTAACGGCGACGGAAACTTTCTCATTTTGACTCTTCGGTTGGTGGAACACCAGCCAATTTGCGGGCGCAAAACCGTCAAAGGTTGGAGTATGGATATTAGGATATTCGCAAATACAGATAAGCTGGTTTAGTCGGGAGTTTGGCAGAAGTCAAACCAAAAGAAATAAATTTTTCTCTCCCCAAGACCCTTACCCCAAATGCTGCCCTTGATTTCCAATTCCGCCTGGGTATAAAATGCGCTCCTGGGACCCACTTTTCCCTTGGAGGTCAAAACATGGCCCTGAAAATCGGCTTGATCACCCAAACTAGGCAGGCGGAAGCGATGCGAATGGCCTTGGGGTTGCTCCTGCTCGGCGACGAAGCGGAGGTTTTTTTCCCCCAGTGCCTACCCGCCCAGGACGAAATGGCGGTGATACAGCGCAAGAACGCCCTGGAAATGGAGGTGCCGCTTCATTTTGACCATCCCCAGGCTCCCGAAGAGTTGCGGCTCAGCCCCGAAGCCTTTACCGAGGCTTTGCTTCAATTTGACCGTCTGATCCCCTTGTAGCCATGAAACTTTTGTTGCTAAAAAAATCCCCCTCAAGTGACGGGTTACTGGAGAGGCTGCTTTTGGCTCGTGAGGCCAAGGGTGCCTTGGTGATCCGGCTGGACCTCTTTGGACCGGACCTGGATTACCGGAGGGTGCTGGACCAGATCGAAGCCTTGGAGCCCAAGGACCAACTTTTGAGCTGGAACTGAACCGATGAAATTGGGAATTTTGGTGGTCAACGGCGACCAAAAAAACCACCTGGAAGGGTTGGCCAGGGCTGCGCTGGAAAGGGGTTGGTCGGTCAAGGTCTTTTTGAACGATGACGGGGTCCGGCTGCTGGAAGACCCTTTGTTGCCCGAGTTGGCCCAAGCCGGGGCAGGGATCAGTTTTTGTGAAACCAGCGCTCGGAGCCTCAAGATCGCCCTAGAAAAGGTTCCCCGGTCCCTCAAGCGAGGGACTCAACTCCAACATGCCATGTTGCACCAATTTTCCGACCAAATTGTAGTTTTGTAGAACTCCAGACCCTTTCCCCTAAAAATCATTCCTTTTTGCCCACCTTGCTCTCGCCTCTGGTTTGGGTTGATTCGTTTTTCAAAAGACAAAACCAGAGCAAATAACGGGAATTCAAGTCATTGCCTAGGCAGGGTTATAAAGTGACAACTAAATCCTGGATTAGTTCTATAAACTTCGGTACAATTGGACCAAGCGGTAGGGGGAACCCGCCTCAGACCTCGATTTGATTCAACGTTCGGGCCGGACCTTCGACCTTGTCAAAGAGTTTTCGGGACAAACCAACGCAGCAGTCTTTTGGTCCAACGGACAAATCCTCTTGGGAGGGGTGGCAAATGAAAAAAATGACCTTCAGTAAAAAAGTGGCCATTGGGTTGGTCTTGATTGCAGTGATCGGCATCTTGCCATTGCTGGGTTTGTCTTACCTTTCCCTCCAATCCGCCGAAAAAGCCTTGGAACATTCCGCCGAAGAGCATTTGGTGGCGGTCCGGGAGCTCAAAGAGAAGATGATCATGGACTACATGGAGCAGTTGGAAGCGGACATTCATTTGCTTTCGCAAGTAGTTGAAACTTTTCACGGGAACTACGAGCCCAACTTTGGTTTTCTGGAAGCCTACAAAAAAGAGCATGGCTACTACGACCTCTTTTTGATCCGCCCTGACGGGTATGTTTTTTACACAGTCGCCAAGGAAGCGGACTACCAGTCCAACCTGATCAACGGCAAATATGCTTCCACCAACCTGGGTAAGTTAGTACGGGAAGTGTTGCAAAAAGGCGACTCTGCCATGGCCGACTTTGAATCCTACGCCCCCAGCAACGGCGATGCAGCCGCCTTTATCGCCCATCCGGTGATGGTCAACGGCAAGCTGGACGTGATTTTGGCCCTCCAAGTCCCCATGGAGGACATCGATAAAATCATGCAAGTCCGAGACGGCATGGGCGAAACCGGGGAAACTTACCTGATCGGCCCCGATCTGTTGATGCGGTCCGACTCCTACCTGGACCCCAAAAACCACTCCGTCCTGGCCTCCTTCAAAAATCCCGAGCTAGGCAAGGTGGATACCGAAGGGGCGAAAGCAGCTTTGAGAGGAGAAATCGGGGAAAAACATATCACCGCCTACAACGGGAATTTAGTGGTCTCCGCCTACACCCCGCTCAAGGTCAACGGCCTCAACTGGGCTCTGCTCGCTGAGATCGACATGGCAGAGGTGGACATCCCCGTGGTGGCCTTGGAAAAACAGGTTTACCTGATCACCGGTTTGGCGCTGGTGGTCGTGTTGGCGGTGATCGCCTTGATCGCCTGGGTGGCGAGGGGCGAGGTCAACTTTCTCAGCTTGGTCGTACGGGAACTGAACAGCGCCTCCGACCAAGTGGCTTCGGCCTCCGAGCAGATTTCTTCGGGGGCCCAGCAGCTCTCCCAAGGGGCAACCGAACAGGCGGCGAGCCTTGAGGAGGTTTCGGCGAGCATGGAAGAAGTCGCTTCCCAGGCGGAAAACAATTCCTCCGGTGCCGCCAATACCGCCCAAGCAGTGGTGGAAATGGCCGAAATGGTGGCCCAATCGGCAACCAACGCCCAGTCTGCCGCCGGTTTATCCAAACAGGCGGAAGCGGCCGCCAAAAAGGGCGGTGAGGCGATGAGCCTGATTTCCCGCTCCATGAGCGAAATCTTGGTGACCAGCAACAAGGTGGCCGACATCATCGAAGTGATCAACGAAATCACCCACCAAACCAAAATGCTCGCCACCAACGCCGCCATTGAAGCGGCAAGGGCCGGGGAGCAGGGCAAGGGATTTGCGGTGGTCGCCGACGAAGTGAGCAAGCTGGCCGAGTCCTCCAAGTCTTCAGCCAAGGAGATCGGCAGCTTGATCAAGGAATCAAACCAAAAAGCCAAACAAGGGGAAGCCTACGTCAAAGAAGGGGAAGAGGTGCTCAAGGGGATCCTGGACCAAGCTTCCCAGGTCGCCGGTCTGGTGGTCCAAATCTCCGGCCTGTCCCAAAAGTCGGCGGAAAAAACCAGCGAGGTGAATGGGCTGGTCAACGGGATCCAGACCTCTTCCAAGGAACAGGCCATGGGGGTTACCCAAGTCGCCCAGGCGATCACTGAACTGGACCAAGTCACCCAGTCCAATGCCGCCAACGCCGAAGAATCGGCCAGCGCCGCAGAGGAACTCAATGCCCAGGCGGAATCCTTGAAGGTCCTGGTGGCCCAGATGGCCTCCCACTTTGGGGTCAACCGGACGGCGGAAGCGGCCCAGTTTGAACCGGTAGCCCACAACAAAAAGGCGGCTCCGGCTGCCAGAATCTCCAAAGAAGTGCAGACCAGCCCCGCTCCGGTCCGCAAGCCTGCCTTGTTGACCCACGGGACCAAGCCCAACCGGGTGGTCAAGCCGGCCCACGAGATCCCGATGCGTGACGACTTTGACGGTTTTTAGTTTTTTGTGACCCAGAGGGGGCCGGAAGAAACTGGCAGGTGCCGATGCTTAGGCCCTGCCGGTTCTCTTTTTGTTTACTGGTTGGTTTCTTCCTTGACCTGGGTTAGACTGGGCCAAACCCAAAACCCTCTTTCTCATGCCCCCAAAACCCACCGGTGAGCATCCCAGGCCCCTTAACGAGCTGACCCCCGAGTTGCCGGAATCCTGGCAAAATCGCCCTTGCGGCCCCAACCTCAAATTGTCCTTGGCCACCCTGGGGCCACAGGTTTTGCACAGCAAGACCGTCGGCAAGGGAGACGAGCTTTCCGTCTTCCGTTCCATCAACGGCATGAAGGAATTTGTCGCCGGTTGGCGGGGGGAAGGAGACTACTATCTGTTGGCCGATTACTCCGAACTGAGGAGCATCTCCTACACCGCACGGACCACGGCCATCAAATTTTTCCTGACCGAAACCAGCCTCAAGGGGGTGGTTTTTTATGGGCTCAGTGCCGCCTTAAAATTGAGCATCCGTCTGGGCCGGTCGGTCCATCCGCTCCCCTACCCGGTTTTGATCGCTGCCGATTACGCAGAGGCCTTGGCTATGGCCCAAGGCTGGCTAGACCAACTCCCCTCGCAGGAACAACTTTTGACCTCGGAAACCGCTGTGCACCCCGCAGCTCCGGCGGAGCAGATCCTAGAGTTCTTGGGCAATGTGGACTGGACGCTCCGGGGCCCCGAAAGCCTGCCCCCATTCTCGGATTCCGATGAGTTGGCCCCGGTGTACGAGGCCTTCAGTCTGATCAAACAGGACTTGGACAAAATGACCTTGGCCCAGGAGGAATCGGCCCAGGCGCTGCTCGAAAGCGAGAACCGGTACCGGCGGATCTTTGAAAACATCCAAGACATCTACCTGGAGACCACATTAAAAGGGGTGATCTTGGAAGTCAGCCCTTCGGTGGAGCAGTACACCGGCTACACCAGAGAAAAACTCTTGGGTGCCCCCATTTCAATGCTCTACCAGGACCCCACCCACTGGCAACAGTTGGTGGAACGGTTGAAGGTCGAAAAAAAGCTGAGTGAACAAGAGGAAATCCTCAAAAACCTCCGGGGGGAACCTACCTATTTTTCCATCAGCTCCGCTTTGGTCTGGGACCACCAGGGCCACCCCTACAAGGTGGTCGGCTCTTTGCGTTGTATCAACAACAGCAAACGGGTCGAGCAACTGTTGCTCGAAAAGGTGACCGCCGAGGCTTCCAACAAGGCCAAGAGCGACTTTTTGGCCAACATGAGCCACGAGATCAGGACCCCGCTCAACGCCGTCATCGGCATGACCGAGCTAGCCTTGGACACAAGGCTGGACAAGGAGCAACGGGAGATTTTGGAGACCATCTCCCGGGAATCCAACGACCTGATCGAGATTGTGGATGCCGTCCTGGACTTGGCCAAGGTGGAGTCCGGGAAGTTTGAACTTGAAGAAATCCCCTTTGAGTTGCGGCTGATCCTAGAGACCCTCTGCCAATCCCACGGCGTACGGGCCCAAAAAAAGGGGCTGGAATTTATCGCCTACCTCGCCCCCGACCTCCCCTCCAATCTGATCGGAGACCCGGTTAAGATCCGCCAGATTTTGAGCAACCTGATCGGTAATGCCTTAAAGTTCACCGCCGAAGGGGAGATCATGGTTTCGGGCAAGCTGCTCGAAGAACAGGGGGACTGGGTAAAGATTCGTTTTGAGGTCAAGGACACCGGCATCGGCATCGCCGAGGACAAGCTGGACCTGATCTTCCAGAGCTTCTCCCAGGTGGACGGCAGCATCACCCGCAAATTTGGCGGTTCCGGCCTGGGCACCACCATTGCCAAGCAGTTTGTGGAACTGATGTTCGGCAAGATCGGGGTGGAAAGCACCTTGGGCAAGGGCAGTACCTTTTGGTTTGAGGTCCTGCTCAAAAAACAACCGCCGGAAATGAGGTCCAGCAAAAAGGCCCAGGTGGAGCTTAAAGGCACCCGTGTGCTGGTGGTGGACGACCGGGATTCCAACCGGGAAGTGGTGATGGGTTACCTGCGCCACTGGGGAGCCGAGCCCTATGGAGCGGCCAGTGGAGCCGAGGCCCTGGCCTTTTTGGGCAACCTGTCCTCGGAAGAAAAGTTGGACGCTTTGGTCATCGACATCCAAATGCCCGAGATGGACGGTTTTGAACTCTCCAAACGGGTCCGGGACCTCCCTTTGACCCAAGAAACCCCGATTCTGGTCACCACCATTTCGGGGATCAAAGGGGATGCCAAGAAGTGCCTGGACATCGGCATCAACGGATACATGTCCAAACCGATCCGCAAGGACGATTTGTTTGAGGCCCTTTGCTCCGTCTTGGGTTTCAGTTCCAAAGGGGCCAATCTGCGGCCCACCTTGGTGACAAGGCACAGCTTGGCCGAAGCCAACCACCGGTCCATTCAGATTTTGCTGGTCGAAGACTACCCGACCAACCAGCGGATCGCCCGTGCCCACCTCGAAGGGGCCGGGTACCAAGTCACCTTGGCGGAAAACGGCTTGGAGGCGGTGGCCCTGTTCAAACAAAAGCCCTTCCATCTGGTGCTGATGGACGTACAGATGCCCCAGATGGACGGGTTAACCGCCACTCGGATCATCCGGTCCCTGGAAGCCAAGTTTAAGGACCAAAAAGACCACCACATCCCGATCATCGCCATGACCGCCCATGCCATGAAGGGCTACAAGGAGACCTGCCAGGAAGCCGGGATGGACGACTACCTCACCAAACCCTTCACTCGGGCCGGGTTGACCGGCATGGTCAAAAAATGGTCCGAAGGCTTTGCCGACCAACCGGCCTTGGAACAGGCAAACCTGGAACCAGAGGAAGGGCCCCCCTTGGACTACAGTCTGGCCTTGGAGGAATTTGGCGGCGACCAGGAGTTGCTAGACGAGGTGATCAAAGGCTTTTTACAACATGCAGGCACACAAATTCTTGAGATAGAACAGTCGATTGCTCTAGGGAGGCTGGATTCGGTAGCTTCGGTTGCCCATGCCCTCAAGGGAGGGGCAAAAAACTTGACCGCCGTTATTTTGGGACAACAAGCAGAGGCACTTGAAAATTTGGCCCGTTCCGGTAGAATAGAACAGATTGAGGGATTGTTGGGCGAGGTCAAAGCCGAGTTGGGCAAGTTTCAAGTTTATTTCGACCTTTACAGCCATGAAAGGCAAAATCCAAATCACCTTGAGGGGAGGGGATGAGAAAGATTTTAGTGGTTGACGACGAGCTGGTCAGCCGCAAAAAAATGGCCAAAATCCTCGCCAGCTATGGGGAGTGCAAGGAAGTCGAGACCGGGACCTTGGCGATCAAACTGTTTGAGCAAGCCTTACTGAAAGGGGAGCCTTACGACTTGATCAGCCTTGATGTCGGCCTACCCGACCGCAGTGGCACGGAAATCCTCATCGAGATTCGGGAGATGGAAGGGGAAAAACCCATGTTAGTCAAATCCCCGGTCAAGGTCTTGATGGTCACCGCCCATTCGGACCGGGACACGGTCTTGACCAGCATCCAAGCCGGGTGCGACCAATATGTGGTCAAGCCCTTCACCCCCGATCTGGTTTACAAAAAGCTCAAAGAGATGGGAGTCCATCTGTGACCGGCTCCCTTACAGCTCGATCCTGAGCTGCCCCGCCTCCAGGTTCAGTCCGGCCTGCAATTCCAGGTCTCTTTTCCCTTGCAACAACTGCAACACAAACGGCGTGATCGCCTTGGAAAGCGCCACCGAAGCGGTGTGCGGCACGGCGGCCGGAAGGTTGGTGATTGCCGAGTGGATCACCCCCTGTTCCAGGTAGGTGGGGGATTCATGGGTACAAGGGCGGGAGGTTTCAAAACAGCCCCCCTGGTCAATGGAGATGTCCACCGCCACCGCCCCTTTGGGCATCAGGCCCATCTGCTGGGTGCTGACCACCCTGGGTGCCTTGCGGCCCTTGAGGTAAACTGCGCCCACCAATAGATCGGTTTGGGGCAAGAACCTTTCGAGCAGCCCCGGCCCGGCAACCTCCACCGCCACCCCCGGCAGTCTGGCCACCAGTCGGTCCAAGGCCTCGGGCCGCAGGTCCAGGACCTGCACCCGGGCCCCCATGCCCCAAGCCAAAGCGGCGGCTTCGGTCCCGGCAATCCCGGCCCCCAGCACCAGCACTTCTCCGCCCGGATGGTCCAAGGTCCCGCCCAGCAAAGTCCCCCTGCCCCCTTGGGCGGCCATCAGAAATCTGGCCCCCAGCTGCACCGCCAGCCTCCCGGCAATCGCCGACATGGGGGCCAACAGCGGGGTCTGCCCCGCTTGGCCAACCGTCTCAAAGCCGTAGGCGGTCAGCCCTTTGTCCAGCAAGGCTTGGGTCAAGTTCGGATTGCCACCCAGGTGGAGGTAACAAAACAACAGGTGCCGTTTTTCCAGCCGCTCCAGCTCTTGCGCCTGAGGTTCCTTGACCTTGACGATCAGTTCCGCCTGGGCAAACAGGGGCTCCGGCCCTGGGACCAGAGAAACCCCTGACTGCAAGTACAAGGCATCTTTAAACCCGGCGGACCGACCGGCCCCCTCTTCCATCAACACTTTGGCTCCGGCGGCGACCAGCCGGGCGCAGTCCTGGGGGATCAAGGCGACTCTTCTTTCGGCGGTCTTGGTTTCTTTGGGTATCCCTAAGATCATGGTGGCATTGGGGTTGAGGTGAGGTTGGCTCCAGGATACTCCCTTGGACCGGATTCCTTCAAGGGGCCGCTGTGCCGGGCACGTTCTTGGGAAAAAGGCAAAAAAAAAGCCCCGGAGCTTGGCAGGTCAAGCGCCGGGGCTATTCTTTTTAGCAAAGCCAGCCTGGCTCTGTGGCGGTTAGCCTCACCGGAACCCAGAGGTCCCGCAAGAGGAACCGGCCCCTCGGCCCGCTGTCCCCTCGCTTCCACCCAGAGCAGAAGCGGTCACCAAACGGTTGGAAACCTCTTTGCCACAATGGGGGCAAGACAGGGGTCGGTCCTTTTCATCGTGCTTGCGCAGCTCGGTAAAGGATTGCCCACAACTGGGGCATTGGTATTCATACAAAGGCATGTCCGATGCTCCGATAAATTGTTATTCGGATATATGAATATTATTATTTTTTCGCCCTAATGTAAATCCTTTTTTCTAGCGCCCCAAAAATTCTTTCCCAAACCAGGGATTCACAGGGCAAAGATTTGCCGCTATATTCAACCCAAGGAAGATCATTTATGTTGGAGGCCTATGAACCAGATTGTCCCTTGCCCGCAATGTGGCACCAAAAACCGCATCCCCAACCACAAACCGGCCCATCTGGCCAAATGCGGCACCTGCAAGGCCCAAATTTTCACCGGCAAGCCCCTGACTCTGACCCAGTCCAACTTCATCGCCCAGGTAGGCGGGGAGGTCCCCATCCTGGTGGACTTCTGGGCCGACTGGTGCGGCCCCTGCAAAATGATGGCACCCATTTTGGAACAGGCGGCCCAAAGGTGGGAACCCAAAATTCGGGTCGGCAAGGTGGACACCGAAGCGGAACGGGAGCTGTCCACCCGCTTTTTGATCCGCTCGATCCCCACCCTGGTCCTGCTCCAGGGGGGCGAGGAATTGGCCCAAATCAGCGGGGCCATGTCGCTGTTGCAGTTGGAAAGCTGGATCGAACAGCACCTCAAGTGAAAAGCCGTTGTTTTGATCCGTAGTTTTACCTTGTTCTTCTCTTCCCTCCTACGCTATACTGGAGCCGATCTGGGACAGATTCGTCCAGTCGTTCTCCGTTTGGCCAGAGGTGCTTCGTGCAATGGAATCAGATCGTCGGCAACGTTAAGAACGTCACGGTTCCCGAAGCTGCGGCCTTTTTGGAACAGCGGCCTTTGGGAACCTACGAGATCCTTGATGTTCGCCAACCGGCCGAATACAAAGAAGGGCACATTGCCGGGGCCCGGCTGCTGCCTCTGCCCGAACTGCTCAAAGGCAACGTGTCCCTGTCGGCCCACAAGAGTTATCTGGTCTATTGCCGGGCGGGCAGTAGGAGTCTGGCCGCTTGCCAATGGCTAGCCAGCCAAGGGATCACGGAAGTCAAAAATCTGGTCGGCGGGTACTTGGTCTGGTCGGGCCTGCGGGCCAAAGGCCCCTACGAGCAACACCTCACCCTGCTGGAGCCGGAAGCGGAGTTCGAGGATGCCTTGAGCCTCGCCTTTGCGATGGAAGACGGCCTGGGCAGGCTTTACCACAAACTCTCCCTGCGGGTTCCCAACCCGATCTGCGCCAAACTGCTGTCCCATCTGGTGGAATTTGAAGAACGGCACAAGGCCGCCTTGGCCGCCAGTTCCACTAGGCCCCAAGGACCCAAGTTCAACCCCAAACATGGCCAACTGGTTGAATCCGGGGCCCAGGTGAGTGCGGTTTGCAAAGAGATGGAACTGTTCTTGAACCTACCTGAAGATGTCTTTGACTTTGCCATGGGGATCGAAGCCCAGGCCTTTGACCTTTACATGCGCCTTTCCCAAACCGCCCTCAGCCCAGCAACGGAAAAACTTTTTTTGGACTTGGCCGAGGAGGAATGCACCCACCTGGACCTGCTCAAAATCGAGGCGGACCGATACTTCCGGCAGCACAGCTCCTAACGGCCCAAGGAGGATTTGTTGAACCTTGAGGCCGGAATGGGCGGGTCCAGTTCCAACTCTTCGATCTGCCACTGGGTCCCCAAACCAGTCTTGAGTACATCCTTAAACAACACCCGCTTGGGATACCAGCCCTTGGCGGTGGCCATCACCTCTTTGACCTCGATCCGTTTGAGCAACATCCCGCTTTGGGCAAACAACTCTTGGCGCAAGGCAAGGTACTGTTGCTGGTCCACCCAGAGTTTTCGTTTTTGGTAAGCCCGCTCTGGCTCCTTGGCGGTCAATTCGAGCACCCAGACCTTCCGGTCCAGCAGGGTTTCCTCCCCCACCAACTGGGCTTCATAAGCTTCAACCAACGAGCTGTTTTCCATCAGGTCTTCGTAAGAGAGATCGGAGCCCATCATCGAATTTTTGAGCATATGCCCGGCAATCGCCACTACCTTGTCGGCGCTGGGGTAGTAGATCCAAAGCTTGTCCCCCAGTTTCAACATCTTGGTCCCCTTGTCCCGGGCCGGAGCCAGGTACAAGGAAAAGCTCCGGTCCTTCCCTTGGGTCCAGGTCTGGACGGTCATGTTTCGGTCCCCCCGTTCCCCGTGGACGGTCATGGTGGAAATCGAAACCTGGGTTTGGCTGAAGGTGTTTTTGTCCATCCTTTCCAAAATCTGCCTTGCCGTCGGGGTGGCGGCCCAGGCCAAGGTTGGTCCCCAAAGGGCGAGGGCCAGCAGGAAGGTTTTTTTCACGTTGCCTCCAGTTCCTTGAACAGTTGGCTGGTGTCCCGGCCAAAAATAACCAACCCCGCCAAAGAGGAGCCCAACAGCGGGGCCAAGAGTCCCGGCAGCAGCCCGGCGGCCAAGGTTTTGAGGCTCACCTCCGCCCTGATGGTGTCGGAGATCAACATGGCGGTTTGGCCGGTGATCATGCCCTGCAAGTCCAGACCGTGGTTTTGCAGGTACAGGGCAAACGGCAGCCCCAGTGCCAACCCCAAGGTGCAGCCGGTCAGGCCGACCACCAAACTTTCGGCCACCAAGGAGAGGTACAGGTGCCTTTTGCTTTCCCCCAAGGCCAGCCGCAAGCCCAGTTCCCCATACCGCCGCACCCCGCCCATCAAGCCCGCATTGAGCAACAGCACCCCCAGGACCAGGACAAACACCCAGGTGGTGGCGGCTCCGGTGGCCTCAACGGTTTTTAACAGAGATTCCAGGTCGTTTTGTTCCTCCAAGGTCAACATCCGGGGGCCAAAAGGGGTTTCCCCGGAATGGTGTTCCAAGTTGTAGTGTTTCGCCAGCGCCGCCGCCCGTTCCGGGAGGTACCTTCCGGCCTTAAAAAAGCCCAACAGCTCGGTAGCTCCGTCCTCAAGGGCCAGCACCCTTTGAACGTCCCCCAGGTTCATCACCAAGGCCCCCTTGTCGAGCTGGGCGACCCCAAAGCGCAAGGTCCCAACCACCTCAAGGTTGACCACCGCCATGGAGCCGTTAAAGTCCGAACCGATCATCGTCACCTTTTGGCCCAAGTGCAGCCCCAGGGTTTTGAACAAACGGTCGCTGACCAGCGCTTGGTTGGGCTCCACCGGTAACCGGCCTTGGGTCAGGTTTTGCCGGAGCTTGAGTCTTTCCACCTCGCTTTTGCCCCCCCAGAGGGCAAACCCCATCCCGGCAACCGGCGCTTGGGTACCGGTTTCGTTAAGGGAGGCATCCAGCAACGCCCCAAAATAAACCCGAGGCACCCATTCCAGGTCCGGTTGGTTTTTCTCCAACTCGCCCACCAAATCCCCCAGCCCCAGCAGAGCCAAGTCCAAGGCCTTTTCCTGGTGGTCCCCAATCGCCTTGGCGGTTTGGATCTTCACGTGACCGGTGCTGAGCAGGGCGTTGGTTTCAATGTAGCTGTTGCGAGCCCCGGACATCCAAGCTTCCAAAAGTACGCACAAGGCGACCCCCAGGGCCACCATGGCCACAGGGCCCCAGCTTCGGTGTTTGTCACGGACCAAACCGAGGGTCAAAAATCGGATCACAGCCAGTTCCCCCGGATGGCATCAGCAGGGCTGAGGCCGGTGATCTTGCGCAAGGGCAAGAAACTGACCAAGCTCACCAATAGGTTTACGATCCCAAAACTTTCCAAAACCATCTGGGCCGAAAAGGCAGGGTAAAATCGACTGCTAAGCGCCATGCCGTAACTGTCCCCAGAGACCCCAAAGTCTAGGCCCTCCCGCACCAAGTACCCGGCCAATGGCCAACCCCAGGCGAGGGTCAAAAGGCTGGCCAGGAGCCCCAACCCCATCCCTTCGGCCAAAAACAGGGCTAAGATTTTTTGGTTGGAAAAGCCCAAGGCCATCAACGTCCCCACCTCCTTGCGCCGCCGGAAGACCGCCAGGGCCTGGGAATCAAAAACCGCCAAGAGGCTGAGCATCAGGAGCAGGAGGTAGAACAGCCGGTTCCCCGCCGATTTGGTGGCCATCATCTCAATACTGTCTTGCATCAAGGTTTCGGGGCTCTTGGCGGTCCAAACGCCTTGGGAGGCGGGGGGATGGTGCCGGAAGACCACCAGACTGGCCTGCCCGGCGGTGCCGTTCATCCGTTGCAGGTCTTCGAGGCGAAACCAAAGCTGCCCCTGGTCCATCGAGGGGACTTGGGTCGAGAACAGCCCCACCAGCTGGACTTCCAAGGCATCAAAGGCCCCGGCCTGGGCTCGCCACAAGAGGGTAAACCGGTCCCCCACGGCCAAGGAAAGCTGCTTGGCCATCCGCTCCCCCACCATCACCGGCAATGCCACCGAGGGCGGGGCCTGGGCCAGGGGGGCAAAGGAGAGCGCCAGGACCGATTGGTTCGGGTTGATCCCTTTGAGCACCACCGAAGTCATTCGTCCCTGGGGATAGGCGGTGCCAAACAGGGCCAGGACCACCGTGGCCTCCCCTCGGTCCACCGCCAAAGCCACCTCGGGCGGCAGGGGGCCGTTGGCCTTTTCTAAGCTGAGCGGGTCCAAGGGGTCATAAGGGCCAAACCACAGCTGTCCGCCGCCGACCTCCTCGGCCATCCTGGCTTTGAGCATCTGCTCCAAGGTCCCTTCCATCAGCGCCTGGATAAAAATCATCGTCCCCAAGGTCAGGGAAAGAACCAGGAGGTTCAGCCAAGTCCTCAGACGGCCTGCCCAAAGATTTTTTAAGGCCAGTTGGAAGATCATTTTATCCCTTGGTTTGCCCCGGTTCACCCAACCACCGGTCCGACTCGATCCGCCCGTCCTTGAGGCTCACTTGCCGCCGCAGGTAGCCGATCACCTTGGGGTCGTGGGTGGAGAACAAAAAGCTCGCCCCGGTTTCCCGGTTGATCTTGGCCAGGGTACTCAAAATCAGGTGAGAGTTTTCCGAATCCAGGTTGGCGGTAGGTTCATCAGCCAGAACCAACGAGGGTCGCTTGACCATGGCCCTGGCAATGGCCACCCGCTGGGCTTGGCCACCCGAAAGGCGGCTGGGCCGCTCCCGGCTTTTCTCGCTCATCCCCACCCACTCCAAGGCCTCTGCCACCCACTTGCGGCGTTGGGAAGCCGGGTGACCCAGCAACAGCAGGGGCAGCTCGACGTTTTCAAAGACCGTGTAAACCGGCAGCAGGTTGTAGGACTGGAAGATAAAACCGATGGACTGGGCCCGAAGACTCGCCGCCTCTTGGGCGCTCAACCGAGCGGCTGAACGGCCAAAGACCTCCAAGTCCCCGTGGCTGGGCTGGTCCAAGACCCCGACCAGATTGAGCAAGGTGGTCTTCCCCGAACCGCTGGGTCCGACCAAACCAGTAAATTCCCCGGCTCCCAAGGTGAAATCCACTTGGCTGAGGGCGTAAAACTGTTGGTCCCCTACCGGATAAATCTTGTCCAAACCTTTGGCCTGGATCAAAGCTTCGGTTGCCATTTCAGGTGCCTCAAATGTAGTGGGTCAATGATTCCATTGTGCCAATAATACCAATCCGTTACGTGTTTCCCCCTGGAGGTACGACCCAGTCCCCACCAACCCGAAGACCCAAGCGTCCGAAGTAAACCGGTAGTCCAACTGCCAACTGCTTTGTCCGCCGTCGCTTTCCAGGTAGGTCGCCCGAACCTGTTCTTGCACCGACAAGGGCAGGCTCCCAGAGTAGGCCCCTCGGCTTTGGGTGAAGCCCTCCCCGGAGGTGCCGATCTTTTGGCCCTGTTGCTCCACCAACACATACAGCCCACCCAGGACGGCAAAGGTGTAGTCCAGCCCCAAGGTCCCCAGGAAATCGGTGGCCGGTTGGTAGCCGGTGTTGGACCTTTGGCTCACCGCTCCTTCTCCCCAAACCCCTACCCCCAGGTCTTGGTGGAACTCCAGGCCCAGGCGGTTTTCTGGCACCACCGCTTGCTGGTTGTACAGGCTCACTTGGGAGTGGTTAAAGCTCACCGCCATTTCGCCCCGCCCTGCCTGCATCTCCATCCTACCGCCCCACTGGGGCCGATCTTTGGCGGTGGAAAAAATCGCTTGGCCATACCGCTGGTCCTTGGTATTGACCAAGCCCCAAACCCACAGGTTGCTGTTGTTCTCAAAATACCGACGGACCAACAGTCCCTCTACCGCTTCGGAAAAGCCGGTCGGGTCCTGGTAGTCCAGGGTATCAAACCATTGTAAGGAACGTAAGACCTTTCCCGGCCCAAAGCGGATTTCCTGCAACCCCAGCCTGGTCCCCAGGTTCTCATCGTAAAACCGGACCCAGGCCCGGTGAAGGCTGGACTTGGCTTGGTCGGTACTACCGGTTGGAGAGGTTTGGGCGCTGTAGGCAAGGTAAGGGATCAATTCGGCCTCGAAGCGCACCGGTCCATCCAGCTCTGTGTCCACCGTCCATTTGGGCAAGTAGCGGCCTCCCCAAAAGGAAAGGTCCTGGTCCCCAAAGGTTTGCCCCAAAAAGCCGGTCCACTCTCCCGAAAAATCCCAGGCTCGGTCCTCGGTACTGGTTTCTTGGGCTGATGGCTCGGGCGGGGGGAGTTCGGCCCGGCTTTCCTGGGCTAAAACCACCGTTCCCCAAAGGCAGGCCAAGCCCCCCCAAAGGAAGAGGCAGGACCAAACGGCTTTGGCCCTACTGTTTTGTATCATTGCGCTGGCTGGGTTTGAGGGTTAAAACCAGTCCTTTGGCGGCAAAAGGCTTGTGAACGTTCTTCCATCCTAGATTTAAACTTTTCCCCTGTTCCTGCAACTGCCAAAAACCTCCCCCCTCTGAATTGTTTTGCTCTCTTTCTTGGGCTTTGCATTTTTTCTTCTTTGAGGTAGGGTGCCAAGACAGGCCTTACGTTAAGACAACACAAAATTGCATCTGAGGGTGGCATGAGCGTGAAATCCAAAATGACCTTTCTGGGAATTTTAGGAGCTGGGGGGATAACGTTCAGCTTTTTTACGGCCCTGATGGTCGGCGGCACCATCGCTTACTTGGCCTTTGGCGCTTGTTTACTGGGCTTTTTGGTCTTTATCGTCTTGTCCATCCAAGGGGTCGAAGGGACGATGAACCAGATCAACCAATGCCTCGAAGAGGTCTTGGCCTCCGGCGATCTTTCCTTGACCCAGGCTCTCGGTGGGAAAGGGGACTTTGGCAAAGTGGGGGAAAGCTTGGTCCATCTTTCCGAGATTTTGACCTGCAAGATAGAAATGGCCGAAAAGGTCGCCCATGGGGACCTGGAGGTTTCCTGCCCCGTGATCTCCGAGGACGACCGGTTGGGCGTGGCTATGAACAATATGGTTTCCAACCTCAAACGTAAGGCAATGTTTCTGGAAAAAATCGCCCAAGGGGACCTTTCGGAAACCATGGAGCGGGAAAGCAACAACGACTCCCTGGGCATCAGCCTGGAACGGGCACTCAAAAACCTCACCGACAAGGTGAAGGTGGCCGGGCAAATCGCCACCGGCGACCTGTCCTTGGACATCTCCCTCACTTCAAGTTCCGATGAATTGGGCCGGGCGCTGCAAAAGATGACCACCGATCTGAACAACATGATCCGGGAAATCACCGTTGCCGCCCACCAGTTGAACAACAACACCGATGACATCAACCGCCGGGCCAGCCAAGTGGCGGGGGCGGTCGAGAGCATGAACCACAGCATCAACACCACCGCCAGAAGCTCCGAGGAGATCAACGGTGCCATCAACAGCATCTCGGCGGCAGCCAACGAAATTTCCAACACCATGGAAGGGGTGGAAGAATCGGTGGGACACATGGCGGGCTCCATCCAAGAGGTGGCCAAAATGTCCTTGGATGCCACTTCAGTGATCCAAGAAGCCCGGGCCAAGGCGGCAGAAGCGGACAAAAGCATGCAGGCGCTCAACGACTCGGCCATGGAGATCGGCTCCGTTTCTTCGATGATCCAAAAGGTCGCCGCCCAAACCAACATGTTGGCGCTCAACGCCAACATCGAGGCGGTCAGTGCCGGGAAGCTGGGCAAAGGGTTTGAGGTGGTCGCCCATGAGGTCAAAAACCTTGCCGACCAAACCGCCAAAAGCGCCGAGGTAATCACCAACAAGATCAAAACCGTCCAAGACCAAGTCCGGGCGGCCTCCAAGGTGATCAACGAGATCGTCCGCACCGTCAACGGCATCTCCCATTCCGCCCAAGCGATCAGCTCCGCTTCCGAGCAGCAGAGCATCACCTCCACCGAAATCAAGTCCAGCGTCACCGAAACCACCAAGGCGATTGCCGAGATTGCCAAACTGTTGAACAACCTGACCGGCGGGGCCGAGCGGCTGACCGCCAGTTCGGCCACCATGGCCGCCAACTCCAGCGAAGTGCTCGAAAGCATGGGCCGGATCAACAGCAGCGTGGTCGAGGCGGAGGAAATCAGTCGGCAGTTGGGCGGCCTGATCAATCGGTTCAAGCTCTCCGACTCCACCATCTTTGAAAAGGCCATCCAAGACCACATGGTCTGGAAAGGCAGATTGGAGCGCTTGATCAATGGGAACGACTCGATCGAAGGGGCGCAGTTTGTTTCTCACCGGCATTGTCGGTTCGGAAAATGGCTTTATGCCGGTGCCCTCCAGGAATATGGTCACTTTAAAGAAATGACCCAAATCGAGCCGGTCCACGAAGAGATCCACAACACCATCCGGCAGGTGATCGAATCCCTGACCGCCGGTGACGAGGGGACCGCCAAAAAGGGACTGGAGAAGTTTTATCCTTTGTCGGAACAATTGGTGGAACTGCTTCGCAGTATCCAAGCCTCCAGCAGCAAGGCGGCGTAGTCTTGGGAAGGGCCTAACCTTGGCCTTTCCCGAGCAACCCTCCCCAAAAGGGTTGCCCGCCTTCCGCCACCACCTCCTTCCAAAGACCGGAAAAATTTTTCTTTTCCCTGACTTTGTGCTAGGCTGGCAGCGAACCTTGGCCTCAGGTTGAAAATGGTCTATTCAATTCTTGCCAACCGACCCAAAAGGGTGTTGCTGCTCGACCCCTTCTGGGAAGAAAGCCGGACTTTTTTGAACCTCCGGCCGGACTTCCACCAACTTGAATCGGACCCGGCACAACCGCTATCCTGGGACCCGGAGCCGGACTTGGTGGTGCTTGCCTTGGACCACCCGGACTTTGACCCCTCCTTGTGGGCACAAAACCTCCTGGCCCAAAAAAAAAGCAACCCCCCGCCTTTGGTCTTTACCGACAGCGCCTACCATGAAAGTCGAGAGCTGCTGGCTTTCCAGTTGGGGGCCGAAGACTACTGGGTCCGCTCCCCCGACATGGAGATGGTACAGCTACGTTTCCAGGTTTTTTTCCAACGACACGGCCACAAGCTCGAAGACCTCCGTGCGCTGATGGGCGGTTTGTTGGGCAACCTGCCCAATCTGGCGGTCATCTGGTTCGACAAGGACCTGTTGGTCCTGCTTTGCGGCGGTGAACTGATGTACAAAATCAGCAACTTTTCCTTGGACGTGATCGGCAAGCCTCTGTCCAAGTCCGGCTTGTTGGAGCTTTCCCCACAATTCGAGGAATTTTGCCGCCTCGCTCTCCAAGGCCAAGGCAGTCTTTTTGAGACCAACGATGGGGAACTGGAACTGTTTTGCCACTTCCTGCCCCAACCCCTTGCCAGCGGCGAACTGAGCGGGCTGGTGCTGATCCAGAACGTCACCCCCCAGCGGGCCGAAGGGGAGCAACGGATCTTGGGCAGCATTGGGGACAGTCTTTCTTTGTTGATCGCCTATGTGGACAACCGGCTCAAATTTCTTTACGCCAACCGGGCCTACTGCGACTGGGTGGGCCGCCCTATGTCCGACCTGTTGCACAAGGGAATGGCGGACATCTTGCCGACTCCGCTGTATTCCAGGCTCAAGCCGCAGTTTGAAGAGGCCCTGGCCGGGGAAAGGGTGCAGATGGAGTTTACCTACCAAGACCCCCGGCAAGGGAAACGGACCCTGCTCCTGACCCACACCCCGCACTTCAGCCAAGACAAGGCCCAGGGCTTTTTGATGGTCGCCCAAGACATCACCGAACTGCAACGGGACAAGGAACGGTTGCAATTTTTCAAGGAGATGGTGGACCAAAGTGTGGATGCCATTGCCGTTTTGGACCGGGAAGATGGCAGGTTTGTGGACTTCAACCAACCTACCTGCGAACTCTTTGGCCTGCCCCGTGCGCAATTGCTCCAAAAAAGGGTTTATGAACTGGACCTCAAACTGAACGACTTGGCCGGTTGGGAACGCTCCGCCCTAGAGTGCAAGGCCAAAGGCAGTCTGGTGCTCCAAACCGTTGCCCAGTCGAGCAGCAAACACCCAGTGCCGGTGGAAGTGACCAGCCACTACTGTGAAATCGCCCAAAAAGCCTATTTTGTGGTGGTGATCCGGGACATCACCAAACGCCAAGAGCAGGAAGCGGCGAACCGGGAGAAACAAGTCGAACTGAGCAACATCTTAAAAGCCTTTGCGGACCTGTACCTGTGGATGACGCCCCTAGGACAAATCAAGGGGTATCAGGTGAACAATTTTTCCGACCTCAACCTGCCGCCCCACAAATTGATCGACAGCCAAATCGACCAACTGTTCCCTCCCCAAGCTTGCGAAAAAATCCGTTTGGGACTGGCAAAAATCAACCAGGGGGAGCGGTTGGTTCGGTTTACCTATTCGGTGACCGACCTCAACGGGGAGCGTTTTTTTGACGGCAGAATGCTCTCGGTCCTTTCGGGGCAAGTCTTGATGATCACCAGGAACATCACCGATGAAAAACAACTGGCCCAACATTGTTTGGGCCTGACCGCCGGGTTTGTCCATCAGGCCGCCCTGACCCCGTTGGGCAGTTGGATCTGGAGCCCTGAGACCGGGGAGGTGCAACTCTCCAAAAGTCTGGCCCAACGGTTGGGCCTGCCCTCCGAGCCCCAGGTCGTCGAGCTTTCGGCGGTCACCTCCATGCTTCCTCCTTGGGAGCAAGACCTGTTTCTCCAGTACCTGGAAGTCCTCAAGTCCGCTTCGAGCTTGTTGGAATTCTCTCACTCCTTCCAGCAAGAGGGGCCAAAGGCTCTGTGGACGCAACAAGGGCTGAGGATGCCCCACAGCGACCTGGAGCGTTTTCTGCTGCTGGTCTTTGAAAGCTCCGGTCCCGGCGAAGGCAGCGGAATCTAACTCTCTGTTCCTTGGCCCTTGTTTTGACGGGGCCCTTTGGGCCGGTTGGGTCGGCGCAATGGGGGGAGTTTGTCTTGCTCCAAGTTTGGAATCGGACTAAGCTGTTCCCTGAAGTCGGCCTTGTCGTTCCGGGTCCCTGCCGCTGTAAGTTTGGGTGGGCCTTTGTGGGTTGGAGCGGGCCTCCAGGCCGGTATCTTTTGTTGGTGATTGCCCCAAGGAAACCGGGGGCTGGTTCGGATGGGCAAGATACCATTGCGGTTAACTTGAGGGAATTTCCTGATGAAACAAATTGTTTTGGCCCTGTTTTGGGCTGTCTTGGGTTTGGCCCCGGCTTGCGCTTGCGCCCAAGGCGAAGTGGTTTGGGAAAGCTCCTCCCTTTCCAACGGGGCGGGAAACCTCTCTTACCTGGAAGTCAAAAACAAGCTTTCTACAACGGACTTTGTCCCCCAAAGGGGGAATCGATTCCTGTACGGTTTTGGCCAGGGGAACGAGTGGATCCACCTCAAAGTCACCAACCACTCTGCGGCCCCGACCACCCAGGTCCTGGAATTGACCAGCTCCCTGATCGACCAGGTGGACCTGTACAGCCTCGCCAACGACTCGGTACAACAGTCCGGCGAACAAGTCCCGGTCGGTCGGCTCCAAGAGTTTTACCTCCACCCGATTTTTGTGATCCCCTTCTTGGCCGGTGAAACCAAAGAGTTTTTACTGTTGGTCAAAGACGAAGGCTCGGTGGCCTTTAACCTGAACTTTCACGATTCCCAAGCGTTCAGCCGGGCCCAAAGTTCCAGCTACCTGGGTGAGGGTTTTTTCAACGGGTTTTTAGGGATCATGGCTCTCGCCTCTTTGGTGAGTTTTTTCATTTTGAGGGAGCGGAGCTTTTTTGAATATTTCCTGCTGGTTGCCACCGAAATTTGGCTTTTTTGTATCTACGATGGTCTATTCCGTAACTTCCTGGCCCCCAATTTGGGGCCACCGGCCCTAAACCGTCTGTACGCCGGGTCGGTGGTTTTGATGATGCTCGGAACCTTGCGGTTTACCCACCGGTTTCTGGACATCAAAACCAACCTGCCCCAGGGCTCCAAGATCATCCAAGGGCTCAGCGCCCTTTTGGGGCTCAACCTGGGCCTGCTCTACCTCGCTCCCTTCCCGCTGGCCTCCCAAATCTTGAGCCTTTTGGTCATTGCCAGTCTTTCTTGCACCTTGGTCATCTCTATTTTCGCTTGGCGCAAAAAGGTGAGTGCCTCGGTTTATTTTATTGTGGCCTTTTTGTTGATGGAGCTTTGCGGCATCCTGTTGGCTTTCCAGTACCTGGGGTTCGTCAAGAGTCCCGTGGGGCTCGACTGGTTCATGCATCTGGGGACGGTGGCCGAGATGTTGCTGCTCATTTTTGCGGTCGGCGACCGGATCAGGCTGCTGGCCAGGGAGCGGAATGCCGCCCATCAGGCCTTGTTGGAACAGGAACGGCAACATGCGCTGAAGATCGGCGAAAAAAACCGAGAGCTGACCCAACTGGACCAACTCAAGGACGAGTTCCTGGCCAACACCACCCACGAACTGAACACCCCTTTGTTCGGAATCTTGGGTCTGACCGAACGGTTGCAGGAAAGTGCCTCCTCTCGGCTCAGCCCCAAGGAAACCAGCCAGCTGGGCCTGATCCTGGCCATGGGGCGGCGGCTGACCCACTTGATCCACGACATCTTGGACTTTGCAGCGCTGAAAAACAAAAAGTTGACCTTGGAGATCAAGCCGGTGGACCTCTCCCAGCTGGGCCAAATGGTGATCAGTCTGGTGGAGCCTTTGGCCCATTCCAAGCACCTGTCCTTGAACTTCGAGTTTGAAAAGGGGCTTCCCTTTGTAATGGCCGATGAAAACCGGCTGCAACAGATTCTTTTTAACCTGCTGGGCAATGCGGTCAAGTTCACCCACCAGGGGGAAGTGACCCTCATGGCCCGGGAGTTCGGGGACAGCATCAGCATCGAAGTCAAAGACACCGGTATCGGCATCGCCATCAAACAATGGGGACGGCTGTTCGAGCCTTTTGTACGGGAGCATCCCGAGGTGATCGACGAGATGGGCGGCAGTGGACTGGGGCTTTCGATCACCTTGCAACTGATCGAATTGCAAGGTGGCCGTTTGGAGATGATGAGCCAGCCGGGTCAAGGGACCTCTTTTTCCTTTTGTCTGCCTGCCGCCAAGAGCCTGCGCAGCTACTCCGAACCTCCGCCCAAAAAAGAGACCCAGCCGCATCAGGTCGAACTGGTCCAGCAATTGGGGACCAAAATTCTGGTCATCGATGATGAACCGGGCAACGTGGCCCTGCTCGAAGACATCCTGGGACACCAAGGCTATCAGGTGATCTCCGCCCCCGGCGGCGTTGAGGGACTGGAGATTTTGGAAGACCTGACCCCCGATCTGGTCCTGCTCGACCTGATGATGCCCAACATCAACGGTTATGAGGTCTGCAAGGAGATGCGGCGGCTTTTCTCTCCCGAGGTGCTGCCGATCTTGATCCTCACCGCCAAATCCCACGCCGGGGGGCTGGAGGAAGCCTTTGCGGCGGGGGCCAACGACTACATTACCAAGCCGATCTTGGGCAAGGAACTGCTGGCCCGGCTGGAGCTGCACCTTAAAATCAAGGAAAACGCCAGTTTGACCGAACGGATCACCCTGCTCGACCAAACCCAAAGGGAACTCTCCAGGACTAGGGAAAGCCTGATCAGCATTTTGGACAAAACACCGGGACCGGTATTGCTGCTGGATGTCCAACTGCTCCCCCGGTACGCCAACCAATCGGCACGTATCCATTTTGGCCTGGGGCCGGACCAACTGCCTTCCTTGGACAAACTCTTTGACGGGGCCGAACAGCTCAAGGAAGCGGCAAAAAAATCAACCCGCCTGGACCCCTTGCCCGGCGTATCTTCCCGCAAGGACGGTTCCTTGGTCAGCATGGCCAAACTCGAAAGCGGCGATTGGGTTTTAAGCCTCCAGACCCAAGAGAAAAAACCGGTCCGTTCGGAAGCGGATTTTCGCGAACAGATCGTTAAGGTCATGCAATTGGCCTTGGACTGCTGGGAAAACAGCAGTGGAGAAACCAAATTCGACTTGGCCGAGAAAAGCGGAATCTGGCGGATCTACCAGGACGAGGGGCGGCTGCGGACCCGAATTTTGGACAAGTATTGCAGCCTCAAGACCTTGCCCCAAAACCCCCGGTACATGGACGTGATCCGCACCGCCCACTTTGTCCTCTCCTCCTGCCCCCAAAGCGTCCAACTCAAGGGGGAGCTGCAACGTACCCTGGAAGAATTGCAGGTGATGGTTTAACCCTTCCCTTTGGCCTTGTGGAAGCAGTCTTTGTTTATGGCACCCTCAAAAAGGGCCACAAAAATCACCACTATCTGGCCCCGGCCCAAGGCTGGGCGGCCAAAATGGAGGGCTTGAGCCTGCACCTTGGACCCGGATACCCTTACGCCTGTTTGGGGTCCGGTTCCCTGGAGGGGGAGGTTTATTTTGTTTCATTGGAGCAGTTGGAACGGCTCGATCAACTGGAGGAAGCTCCCCACTACTACCAAAGAGTGTTGAGACCGGTTTGGACCGAACCTTTGGGCTGGTTTTCCGCTTGGGTGTACCTGCGCAATGAGGCACAAGCGCTTCCCCTACTCCAAACCGGGGTCTGGACGTTGGCAGAGGAATCCCAAAAAAGAGAAAAAAATTGATCTTTTAAGACCAAACCATTATCCTTGGCCCATCCAGCCCAAAATCCACCTTTTCCCAGGCTCAAACGTGAGAGTCAAAGCCCTTGATTATGAAAACCCCATTGCCGTTCTCCGGGACATCTATTGGGTGGGATTTTACGACCAAGAGGCGGACCTGCACTGCAACCCCTACCTGATCATTGACGACGAAGAGGTGTTGCTCTTTGACCCAGGCTCGATCCCCCACTTTTCGGTGGTCATGCGCAAGGTGATTGATGTCATCAACCCCGAAGAAATCACCCACGTGGTCTTGAGCCACCAGGACCCGGACGTTTGCGGCAACATCGCCGTGGTCGAAGACCTGATCGGCAGGGACGACCTCAAGCTGGTCAACCATTCCAGCCTGACCCGGTTGGTCCAACATTATGGGGTGAAGTCCCCGTTTTATGAGGTGGACAAAAATGGCGGCAAATTGGAGCTCAAAAGTGGAAGGGTCTTGGAGTTTTTGCACACCCCTTTTTTGCATTCCCCCTTTGGGATTGTCACCTACGACCACGAGTCCAAAAGCCTGTTCAGCTCCGACATCTTCGGCGGCCTTTCGGACCATTGGTCCCTGTTCGCCTCCGAAGATGCCGCCTTTGAATCCATGAGCCGTTGGCACCAGTTGATCATCCCCTCCAATCGAGTCCTCAAGGACTTCTTGCAAAAACTGGAGCGGTTTGACATCCAGCGGATCTTGCCCCAACACGGTTCCATCTTGGAAGGGTCGTTTGTGCCCCGGGCGATCGAGCACCTGCGGAACCTGCCTTGCGGGATCGATCTGACCGGAGGGACCTTGCCGTGAAAGAAAGTATCCTCACTACCGGAGGGCGGCATGTTTCCGAGGTTCGGGACATCAACCGCTCCTTGGCCGAAAAAGCCCTGAACATGCGCTGTCAGGCCTACCTGAGCCAGGTCAAGGCCAACCTTTTGACCGCCACTATCTACGGGATCAACAACAGCAAAAAGAGCCTGCAACGGGAATTGGACCAAAAGACCCGGCTGGAACGGGAACTCAAGGTCGCCAACGCCACCAAAGACCGGTTGCTGTCGATCCTGGCCCACGACCTGCGATCCCCCTTTACCAACCTGATCGGCATTGCCGAGGGGTTGAGCAAAAATCTCCAGCCCCCCAACCTGGAAAGCCTGGGAGAGCACATCGGCATGGTTCACTCGGTGGCCTTGAGCGGGGTTGAGCTGGTGGACAACCTGCTCACCTGGATCTGGGGCCTGAGCGGCCAGATCAAACCCCAGCCGGTCCGTTTTGAGGCCAACAAATTGGTCCAAGAGCTGTTTATGCTCTTTGAGTCCCATGCCAAAAACAAATCGATTTCCCTCAAGTGCGAAATGCCCGCCGGTTCCGAGATCCAGGCGGACCGGCACATGACCCAAACTATCCTGCGCAACCTGATCAGCAACGGCATCAAATACACCGCCAACGGAGAGGTGCTGGTCAAGCTGGAGGAGCGGAACCGGGAGTGGGTCTTTTGGGTGATCGACACCGGCGTGGGGATTGCGCCCGAGGTTTTGGATCGGTTGTTCAAAAACCAGCTGGTGGAATCTGCGACAGGGACGGCAAAAGAATACGGCACCGGCCTGGGGTTGTTCCTGGCCAAAGAGCTTTGTGAGTCCCAAAGCGGCAAGATTTGGGTGACTTCCAAACCGGGGCAAGGCAGTCAGTTCGCCTTCAGCTTGCCCAAGGTTTATTGACCGACCCACCCCAAAACTTGGGTCCAACTACGGGCGGTTTTGCTGGAGCAGAAACTCCCCCAACCGGTGGTCCGACCCGCGGATGTGCTCCACAAACCAGATTTCCAGGTCCAGACCCAAGTCGATCCAAGGGTTGTGGGCGGTGTCGTCTCCTTCGTCCAGGGCCTTTTTGTAGGCCAAATATTCCCGTTTGGCCCGTTGGACCATCTTGGCGAAGGTTTGGTGTTCCTTGAGGTGGTCGGCCAGTTCCGGGTAATGGGTCTCGTTCATGTAGGCTTCTTCGGTGCTGAAATGGTCGGCCACATAATGTTCCAGCAACACCAAGGTCCGCTCAAACAGTTTTGAATCTGCGCTTTCGGCGCTTTTCAGCAACAGGTCTCTGATCGCAAAGAACCGCCGGTGTTGGTGGTCTTGCCACAACAATCCGGTTTCCAAGGCTTTATTCCATTCCTGATTCGCCAACGGTCTCCCCCTCTGAATATTAGGTCTGGTGAAAGGTCAAGCTATCCAACCCTCGACGAAAGGTCAATCCGGCTCGGTACCTAGGGTCTTTTTTGGCAGGCGGGCCTCCTTTTGTTCCAAGGCGCTTTTGGCCAACACAAACGCCTTTTTCAAGGCCACAAAATTGGCCGCCTCCCCGCCATGGTCTGGGTGGTGGACAAACAACAACTGGTGGTACTGTTTTTTCAGCTGCCCTTGGTCAAACTCCTGGGGCAACGCCAATAGCTTGAGGGCCGCCTGGAGCTTCGGGTCCAACGGAGGAACCGGTTTTTGGGGCCGGGCGGTGGGTTTTCCCTGGAAGGCTGCGGTTTGGAAATAACCCTCATACTCCCGACAAAACGCCTGCCCTTGGGCCTTGAGCTCCGAATGGGAAACCTTGTACACCTGCCCGATTTTTGAAGTGGGGTCTGAATCCGGGGTTTTGAGGAACGGAAAGGGCCGCTGCAACACCCACAAAAATCGTTCCGATTCCTTGACAATCTGGTGGGCGGTCCATTCCTGCTGGACCTGGATGAAGTTGGGGGACCGGTTGCCATAAAGGAAGTCGTTGGGGCTCAAGAGGGGTGCGCCACTGTCCGCCCACTGTTGGGCACAAAGCCTACGGCCCAAAAACCGGGGGCCAAATCCGGGGGGCAAGCCTTGTCCCGGCTTTTTGCCCACTTGGCTGAAGGCCTTTAAACTGGCCTCCTGCTGGCTCAGTTCCTCCCCTTGGGCCACCGGTTCCCCGGTCGCAAAATAATGAAACAAAGAGGGCCAAACCGCCCAATACCAACCGCCGGTCGTAGGGGCAATCGCCCAGACCGGGGCATCCTTGTTTTGCAGGAAGGCGTACCGGGTGTTCTCAAAGGGATTGGCGGTCGCAGGCCAAAGCGAGTTTTCCAGGTAGGACTTGGCGTACCGGTCCACCCCGGTCTGGTTGGCCACAAAGGTCTCGATCCCTTGGGCCCAGGCCTGTTCCCGCAGGTAGGGCTCGCAGACCAATCGCTTGACCTGGGCCAAGGCCAACTTTTTGTGGCCCTCAAAGCCACAGAGCAATGGCGGCCTAGTGTCTCGAACCCAGAGGTTGTCCCAAAGGCCCCAAAACCAGCCCCAGGGCTTGGGGGCCTGGGTGACTCCAAAAAAAAACTTTAAGGTCTCGGCGGCCAAGGCTTCCTTTGGGGTTAAAGACGAGCCGCAGTTTCGGCGGCAAGGTCGGAGGGACCCTTCCAAAGCGCCACCTGTTGGCAATCCTCTGCATGGTCGGCGCACCAAAGGGCCAACTCCGGGTCCAATTTTTGGGCCCGAGCAAAATCCGCCAAAATCCCGGCAATGGCCATCGGGGCCAGCGGTTTGCGGTAGGGCCGGTTTTGGGCCAATGCCTGGAACACATCGGCAACCGCAATGATTCTGGCTTCAAGGGGTAATTGGGTGCCCTGCTCCCCAAAGGGGTAACCGGTCCCGTCGGGGCTTTCGTGGTGCAGGGAAGCCCAACGGGCGATGTCCTCCAGACCGGTGATGGCCGAAAGGATTTGGAAGGTTTCAAAGCTGTGGTGGTTGATCCGGGCTCGTTCGATCTCATCCAAGGGGCCGGGTTTGTCCAAAATCTCATCTGGCACCTGGAGCTTGCCCAGGTCGTGCAGCAACCCGGCGATTTCGAGTTTGTCGCAGGTCTCTTCGTCCAAACCAAAATTTTGGCCCAGGTACCGGGAAAGCTGGGCGACCCCAACCGAATGTTCATGGGTAAACCGGCTTTTGGTATCCACGATTTCGGCGAAGATCCGGGCCAGTTGCAGCACCTGGGCAAACCCCAAACCCAAAGGCTCCCGGAGCTTCGATTGGGCCTCCAGAAACCGGTTCAAATGCCTGGGTTCCTGGGCAAGCCAGAAGGCATCATGTTCGGCCAAACCACAAAACATCGCCACCAATTCCGGGGCAAAATAACTGCCCGAAAGGGTTTTGATCCTCTCTAAGATGTTGGGTTTCTGTTCCAACACGTTTTTTTGGTAAAACCCGGCGGCCATTACGTCGGCACGGTCACACAAAAACACCCAGTTGGCCAGGATCGCCACCTCGGGCGCTACCTCTAGGTCTTTGAACCGCTCCCAGGGGGTGTGGTGGTAAAGTACATAGGGGGCCAGCTCGGCCAAAGGGGCAAAACGGCGCAACCGGTCAAAACCGACCCGGGCATGTTCCTCCGCCCCTTCCCAAGCCAACTGCTGGACCAGATAGTGGTGGGTCAAGGTGCTGGAAACCCCTAGGTCGTGGAGCATGCCCAAGTTGAACAGCTGCTCTGCCCCCAAGTCCCAGGGCCGCAGGTTCGCCCCCTGGTGGACCATGAAGCCAACCCTTTTTCCGTGCTGGAAGCTGTCCACCCCCACCAGATCCAATGCATCGGTCAAAGCCAATACGGCTTGACCCAAATCCACCTTTAACTTCATGGCGTTGTTCCCAAGCTCCTTCCATTTGCGGGACCTTCGGTCCATCCCTTGGTTCCGATTCCAGCCTACGCCCAAAACCAAGGCCTGTCAGTACAGTTTTTGGCCCCAACTCACCACTGGAACAAAGCATTTCCTACCGACAGCTGCTCTTTTTGGCAGTCCCCCATTGACCGACTGGCCCCGCTGTTGAATGATTGGCCTCCAGCGCCCCTCAACCCTTACAACCGGAGAATCCCAGCGATGGAATGGAAAATTTTTATCACCACCTTTGTGACCATTTTTTTGGCCGAAATGGGCGACAAAACCCAATTCGCCGCTCTCGCCGCTTCTTCGGAAACCAAGGCGACCTATACGGTCATGGCAGCGGTAGTATTGGCTTTGGGCCTGGCCGGGGTCTTGGGGGTCATTGCCGGGAGGTTTTTGGGGGAATGGGTCGATCCGCAAAGGCTCAAGTACCTTTCCGGGTCCCTGTTCATCGCCGTAGGGATCTGGGTGGTCCTGGGCCGGTGACCGGTCCTTGGGAACTTTTTAGTTCTTAAAATTGAGCAGCGGCCCGGTCTCGCCCGGTCCCCGTCCGGCGTTGGCACCAAAGGCAACACAAGCCTGAGGGTTGTAAACGGTGGACACCCCTTCGACACAGGTCCCCTTGGTTTCCTTGCACCGGTTCTCACAAAGCTTGACCGGCTTAAAGATCACCTTGTCCGAGAGGTGGGTCAGCAGCGGACTGGCTTGACAGCCTTGCATGCAGGCCTTGACATGGGGGTCACTCCCGCCGCTGTCGCAGCCCAAAAGCCCTACCAGCAAAAGCCCCAAACCAAGCAGGCGGAACCATCGAAAAGGTCCTAAAGCAAAAGAATTCAATTTTGTCCCCGTTCGGTCAAAAACTTTCCCATCCTGGCATCGGTTTCCATAATATGGGTGGAAAGCCAGTCCTTTAGAAAGGTCAACAGGGCGATGGAGATGTCCATGCCCCCTTCGGAAATCACTCCCGCAAGGTAGGTGATCTTGTCGGTGAAACCTTTGTGTTCCGCTTTGTGGGCATCCGTCCCCGGATACTGGAAGACCCGCATCAGCTCTTCTTCCACCACAAAATGGGTGTGGATGTAATAACCCAGGTTTTCCAACACCGCTCGGGCCAATTTGTCCCGCTCTTCCGTGGCGCTGGTGCGGTCGGTGGAAACCTCGTAGAGAACATTCAGGTTTTCGATCAAAAACTTGTGCTCTTCATCCACCACCTTGATGTGGGTCGCCAAACGATCATTCCACTCGATAAACGCCATGTTTCTCCAAAGGTCATTGCAAGTCTAGCTTGGATTATAGCGAAAGAACGAAAATTGTCACCTATCTTTTCTCTTAACTTCAGTTGAACTTGTATCTCCCGCTCTTTCAGGGCAGAATGGGATCAGCACTTTGATTCCAAACCTATGGACACTGCACCCCAATTGCCCAAGATCCTGGTGGTTGACGACCAACCGGAGAATCGGGCGGCCTTGACCCGGCTTTTGCACCGCCTCAGCGTGGAGATCCTTGCGGTCGGCACCGCCGGGGAAGCGCTGCAATTGGCCCAAGAGCACGACTTTGCCTTGGGCATACTGGACATCATGATGCCCGATGTGGACGGGCTGCAGTTGGCGGCCCAAATCAAGGGACTTAAACTCAACCACCCCTTGCCCCTGCTCTTTTTGTCCGGCGTTTTGGATGTAGCCCCCAAAATGGCGGAGGCCTACAGCTTAGGTGCGGTGGATTTTTTGACCAAACCCTACGAACCCACGGTTCTGCTGGGCAAGGTAAAGGTGTTTTTGGAGCTCAACCGCCAAGAATTGGCCCTGACCCAAAGCCTGTTGGAACTCCACCAGCTGAACCGGCACCTGACCCAAGAGATCGAAGAACGCAAGAAGGCGCAAGAGAACCTGCTCAGCTCCAGAAGGACCTTGCAGGCCCTGTTTGACGGGATCAGCGATGCCATTTTGATCTTGGACTCCAACTTTCGGATCACCGAATGCAACCTAGGGGCGGTCAAGATGTTTGGGCTCAGCCAGGACCAAATGGGGGGCCTTTTGGCTTCTGACCTGCTGTATGGCCCCAAGTGGCCCAAAAAAGAACTGGCCCAAAAACTGGAGTCCCAAAGCCGCGGAGCGCTTTTGGAATGGCAGGCACAACCGCAAGAAGGCGACCCGATTCTGGTGGAGATCGGCTCTGAGCGCATCCTGGTTGAAGGCAAGGCCGCCCGGCTGCTGTCGATCCGGGATATCTCCAGCCGCAAGCTGGCTGAAGAAAAGCTGCGAAAACTCTCCCAGGCGGTAGAACAAAGCCCGACCAGCATCCTGATCACCGACACCAAGGGGCGGATCGAGTACGTAAACCGGAAGTTTTGTTCCCTGACCGGGTACCGTCCCGACGAATTGGAAGGGAAGAATCCCAAAATCCTCAAAAGTGGCCAGACCTCCAAAAACACCTACAAGGAACTCTGGACCAGCATCAAATCCGGCCACCCCTGGTCGGGCGAATTGATCAACCGCAGGAAGGACGGCACGCTCTACCATGAGTTGACCCACATCACCCCCGTCTTTGACCAACACCACCAGATCACCCACTACCTGGGCATCAAAGAGGACATCACCCAACGAAAGCAGGCGGAAGAAGCCTTGATCAACGCCACCAAGGAGGCCAGCCGGGCCAATCAGGCAAAGTCCGAGTTTCTGGCCAACATGAGCCACGAAATCCGTACCCCGATGAATGCCATTTTGGGTTTTTCCGAGATCCTCGCCGACTTGGTGGAAGACCCCCAACAGGCCCAATTTGTCCGGCACATCCAAACCAGCGGCCATGCCTTGTTGACCTTGATCAACGACATCCTGGACCTCTCCAAGGTCGAGGCGGGCAAGATCCGCCTGGAGCTGACCCACTTTGACCCAAGGCCTTTGATCTACGAAATGCGGGAGCTCTTTTCCCAAAAGGCGGAGGAACGGGGGCTGGCCTTTTGGGTCAAATTGGACCCCCAGTTGCCCCCGGCCATCTTGGCCGATGAGGTCCGGTTGCGGCAGATTTTGTTGAATCTGGTGGGCAATGCGGTCAAATTCACCCAACAAGGTCATGTCCGTCTGGCCGTCAAAGCCCTGCACCAAGGTGAATCCACCTTGGACTTGGTGCTGATGGTCGAAGACACCGGGATCGGGATTGCCCAGGAGAACCTGGAGCGTATCTTCGGAGCCTTTGAACAGGTGGAAGGGCAAAGTTCCAAGTACGGTGGTACCGGGCTGGGGCTGGCCATTACCAAACGTTTGGTGGAGATGATGGGCGGGCAAATTTTGGTCAAAAGCCGTCTGGGCCAGGGAACCACCTTTGTGGTCAAGCTGACGGGAGTCGGCTTCAGCCGAGTCAGCCAAAAACCTGTCGAAGAACAGCCCGGAGACCTAGGCCACCTGAGCTTTGCCCCCGCCACCTTGTTGGTAGTTGACGACTTGGCGGTCAACCGCACTTTGATCAAACAATACCTTTCCAAGTACCCTTTTGAAATCTTGGAAGGCTCCAATGGCGAAGAAGCCCTGGACCTGGCGACCACCTACCAACCGGCGTTGATCCTGATGGACATGAAGATGCCGGTCCTAGACGGCTACCAAGCGACCGCCAAACTCAAGGGAAACCCGTTCCTGCAAAAGATCCCGGTGATCGCCGTCACCGCTGCGGTGATGAAAAACGAGGAGGAGAGAATCCTGGGGCTGTGCGACAATATACTCTCCAAGCCACTGTCTAAAATCAGTTTACTTTCAAAATTGGCCCTTTACTTAAAACACGATATCCCAAACAATGAGCCCGCTCCCCAGCCGGAGGTCACAGGCCCGCTCAAGGGGGACCCGGTCAAGTGGAATAGGCTCTTGACGTTGCTCAAACGGGAGTTTGGCCCTCAAGTCAAGGCGGTTCGGGAAACCCTCACCCTCAACGATGCCGAAGCGCTGGGGCTTGAACTTTCCCAAGCGGCTAAAAAAGAGGGGTACCCGCCCTTGGAGCAATGGGGTACACTACTCTACCAGCTGGCCCTGGGATTTGAGGCCGAACGACTCAAGGAAAGCCTGCAGGATTACGAAAGATTGACCCAAGAGTTTCAACAAGCCCTTCGCTCCCTGGCACCATGAACGAAAACAAGGCCTTTCGCATTTTGATCGTGGATGACACCCAAAAAAACATCCACCTGCTGGGGACTCTGCTGCGCAAGGAAAACTACCTGATCAACGTTGCCTACGACGGAGAATCGGCCCTGGAGTTGGCCAACAAGGTTTTGCCCGATTTGATTCTGCTGGACGTAATGATGCCAGGGATCGACGGCTACGAAACCTGCAAAAGGCTCAAGGCCAATGTTCGGACCGAACCAATCCCGGTGATCTTTTTGACCGCCAAAACCGAAACCAAAGACGTGGTTTTGGGGTTCGAGTCGGGGGCGGTGGACTTTGTCTCCAAACCCTTCAGTGCGGTAGTGCTGCTCGCCCGAGTGCGGACCCACCTCAAGCTGCGCCGGGCCTTGGTGGAGTTGGAGGAAAAAAATCAGGTCCTGGAGCAAATGGTGATTTCCGATGGCCTGACCCAGCTGTACAACCACAAATTCATCTTTGAGATCCTCTCCAAAGAGTTGGCCGATGCCCGGCGTTACGGGGACCCGGTTTCGGTGATCATGTTTGACCTGGACCACTTCAAAAAGGTCAACGACGTTTATGGCCACCCGGTGGGGGATGAAGTTTTGGTCAAAGTGGCCCGAACCATCAAGGACTCGATCCGGGAATCGGACCTGGCCGGACGGTACGGCGGGGAAGAATTTCTGGTGGTGCTGCCCAAAGCCACCTTGGCCGACACCAAAGTGGTGGCCGAAAAGATCCGCAAAAACATCGCGGCCCTCACCTGGACCCAGCCCGGCCTTGCCATCACCATCAGCGGCGGGGCGACCGAGTTTAACGGCGGCAACGAACTGGAGTTGATCGACACCGCCGACAAATTGCTCTATGAAGCCAAAAACAACGGTCGAAACCGCATCGCATTTGCCCCCCAAAAGGAGATCGACGGATGAACGGTTCCGCCTCCATCCTGGTGATCGAGGACTCTCGGTCCAACTTGGCCCTGCTCAAGCACCTGCTCAACCGAGCGGGATACCAGACCTGCGAAGCAATGGACGGAGACAGCGGCTTGGCCCTTGCCGCCAAGGTCCTTCCCGACTTGATCCTGCTGGACGTGATGATGCCAGGGATCAATGGCTTTGAATGTTGCCGAAGACTCAAGGCCAACCCCCAAACCGCCGAGATTCCGGTGGTTTTTTTGACTGCCCTTTCGGGGCTGGAGAACATGTCCCTGGCCTTTGAGCTGGGGGCGGTGGACTACCTGATCAAGCCTTATGTCGGCCCCGAGCTGTTGGCCCGTGTGGCCAATCACCTCAAGCTCCGGCAGGCCCAAGACTCCCTGCTCGGCCAAAACCGGGAACTCAACTTGGCCCTGGCGAGCCGGGACAAGCTCTTTTCCCTGATCGCCCACGACCTCAAAACCCCGGTCAACGCCCAGCGGAGCATCATCGACCAGCTGCTCCATACCGACCCCCAAAAAGAACCGGAGGAGGTCAAAGAGCTGGTCCAGCTGCTGCTCCAGGCTTCCGACCAAACCGCCCGCCTCCTCGAAAGCCTTCTGGAATGGGCCAAAACCCAAATCTTGGGGGTAACGGCTCCGCCGGGGCCGCTGGACCTCAACCAACTGGCCCAAGACCTAGGGCTCTGGCTGAGCCGTTTGTCGGTGGGCAAGAACATCAAACTGGTTTTTGGTCTGGACGGCCTGCCGACCGCTTTTGGGGATGAACAAACTGTGGCTACGGTGCTGCGCAACCTGCTGGTCAACGCCATCAAATTCTCCCTCTCCGGCTCCAAGGTACAGGTCCTGGGCCAAGACCTGGGCAAGGAACTGCGGATCGAGGTGATCGACCAAGGGGTGGGTATCTCCGAGGCTGCCCAAAAGAAACTCTTCCAGGTAGGAGAAACGGTGAGCACCCGCGGGACCAGCGGCGAAACCGGCACTGGCTTGGGGTTGATTTTGTGCAAGGAATTTGTCGAACAAAGCGGTGGGAAAATTGGCTTTGAAAGCGCCCCAGGCCGGGGAAGCCGCTTCTGGTTTACCCTCCCCAAGGCCCCAGACCCAACGGCCTAAGCTGGTACTAAGGCTCCCAAGACCGCATCTTTTTGTCGCGCCAAGTCCGGGGTACGGGTTTTCCCACTAGGGTTTTTTGCACAAAGTTGGTAGAGTGGGGCAACACTCTTGGCCAACCACTTAAGATGTCCAAACAGATCCAAAAACTTCTGGCTTCCCAAAATCTTGCCTCCGGCATGAAGGTGATTGCAATCGTCGGTTTTACCGACAGCTACACCCCCATGGGGCCGCAACAGGCCGATTGGATCAAGCTCAACTTCGACAAGGCTGTGGCCAAGGTCAGAAGAACCGGGGAAGAGGTCAGCTTGCCGGTCAACCAAGTCAAGGTATCGGACCACCTGCTTCGGCTTGAGCACTTGGAACTGACCGGCAAGGACTTTGTGGTCCATTCCGGCAACTTCGGCGAAGAACTGGAATCCAACGGCCTGACCTTGGTTATCGCCGAGACCGAAGCCAAAAGCGATTCCGCCAAGGAGATGGTTTACAGGGAAAAGGTCAAGACCATCAACCGGATCCTAGAAAAAATCGACCTGGGACGAACCCTAAACCACCAGGCGACCCAAGAGTTGGAACATACCTTCGAGGCGATCCGCAACGAAAAGGTCAACCTGGATACGGTCAACCGGCAGGTAGATGTTATCCTGGCCGACCATGGCCTGGAGGTCTTGAAGCTGATTTCCCTGTTGGAGCAAAACGACAACGCCTACCAACACAGCATTGAGCTGGGGGCGATGTTCCATTCCATGTACTTCGACTACATCGCCCGGATCGGGGTCCACCCCAGCGGCCTGAGCACCCGGAGGGAGGTCTTTTTGGGGGCCTTTGTGCACGACTTTGGTATGGCCAAGGTGCCCAAGGATATCTACGAGAGCAAAGACAAATTCGACAAGGGCAGCCCCGAGTGGAACCTGATCCGTCAGCATCCCCAAGAGGGGGCAAAAATGCTCGAAAAGATCGGCATGCCGCCGGTCATCGTCAACATGGCCTTGTACCACCATGTAAAATTCGACTCCTCCTTGGCCAGCAGCTACCCGGAAAAACTGCTTTTTAAAAACGCCTCCACCGAGTCCAGATTGCTTTCCCTGCTGGATGTTTTCCAAGGGCTCACCGGTCGGCGCAACTACGCCAAGACTTGGTCCCCCCCGGCGGCGATGCGGTTCATGGAAGCCTTGGTCGGCAGCGAGTTTGAGGAAAAAAGCTGGTCGGTCTTTTTGGGCCTGATGGGCAAGTACCCGGTCGGCTCTTTGGTGCGGTTGAGCAGCGGGGAACTGGCCTTTGTGGTCTCCCAGTCCCCCAACGATGCCAGCCGCCCCATGGTGGTCCCGGTGGTCAACAAAGCGGGGGAGGAGTTAACCCACAACCAACTGATCTTACTGGAAACAGAATTGTACGTTGAAATTGTCGGGGACATGCAGGCAACCGAGGTTTTTGGCGACCGGACCCTAGAGGTTTTTTCTTCCATCCAGCTGGCCTAACCCCACAACCCACCTCACCTCAAACCCAAGGGCGGTCGCCTTTGGAGACTAGGTGCAGGCACAACCTAGCCTATAAACCATGATTGAATTGATCGATTCCCCTTTGCTTGAAACCCGGCGGGTCTTGGGCAAGGACTTTTTCGCCGGACTGATCAACAAGTTTGAAGCGGATTACCCCAATCTGTTGGCAAACCTGGAAGACCTATACCGGTCCGAATCCTTTGAGGCCTTTGAGGATGAGGCCCACAAGCTCAAAGGGATTGCCCTGAACCTGGGGGCTCAAGCCTTGGGGGACCTGTGCAAGGCGATGCAGCTCCAACGCTCCAAGGGGAAACCGGAGATGATCCCGGTCCTGCTCGACTTGGTCCGGCCCATCGCCGAAGCTTCCATCAAAGGGTTGCGGCTGGAGCTGAACCACTTTTAGGTCCCGGTCGGTTTCCCAGAGGAAACCTTACATCCCAAACTGGGCCAACAAACTGTCCACCGAAGGTTCGACCGCCTCCAGAGCGGCCTCCGGTCCGGGGGACTTTTGCAGGGATTGGTAAAAGGTCTCGAACAAGGAGGCCAGATCCTCCCCGGTTTGTTTGGGGAACTGCCGGGGCTGGGTGTGCAGGTTGCCCAGGAAGCTGACGTAGCTGGCGATCACCTGATTGGCCTTGCCCATCAAAGAGATCAAGGCGCTGCACAAGACCAGCGCCAAATGGGCCCGGCCAAACCAACTGGTGAGCAGCCCCACCTCGCCCAAGTGCTTCACCAATCCCGAGGGATTCCAGCGCCCCTGGTCGTCCAGGGCTTCCAAGAACTCGGAGAAATGGATGGACCGGGTCAAGATTCCGGCTTTTTCGACGTTCAGGTGCAAATCCTCCAGACATTGGGCCAACTCCATCACTTCGGGCAGCCCATTGGAATCCACCTGCAAAGGCTCATAGTACCGCTTCAGGAACTTGGCCTGCTCGGTCAGGCGTTTGAGCAGGTCATAGACCCAGTCCCTTTGTTGCAACAACCCCAACGCTTGGAGCCGAACCAGCTCTTCATAAATCCGGGCGGTGTTCAAAACCTCTTCTTCCAAAAGCCGGTCTAACACCTCGCTTTTCAGGTTTCGCAACAACCTCCGCCAAATTTCCGGGGAACGCAACTCCACAGCCAACCGGTTTTCCACCAATTCATTGTACAACTGGGTCATCAACACATTGTGCTTTTTGACCCGGATGCCTTTTTTCATGCCCCGGATCCGGTTGGCCAACTTGTATTGGTCGTGCACCAACCGCTCCAGCCGTCCGTACAGAACCGAGGCCACCACCAGATACATGTCCAGGTTGTCTTGGTAGGCCGAGTCCTCCAGGCGGACCGAAGGGTCTTCCAAGTGTTCGTTCAAGTCGGGCAGGGAGGAGAGGTCGAGCCCCAAGAGCAGCGACTCGCCGTTGGACTGGATGGAAGCCCCCCGAGGCTGTCCCAACAGGCACCGCTCCCCGAACAGGGTGAACGACTCGCCCAGGCTGTCGATCTGCTTTTCCTTTTTGTTTTCCAGCTTGATGAAAACATCCAGCCGCCCTTTGATCAAAAGATAAATCTCTTGGTCAAACATGCCTTCCACCACCGGGCGTTCACCGTTGCCCAAGTCCATGAATTTGGCATAATCGAAGATCCGACTGCGCAATTCCTTGGGCAACCCGGCAAACAAGGAGGTCTGGCCCAGAAGATTGATAAAGTCCTCACGGCTTTGGGGAGCCGTGTTTTTCAGGTAATTGGTATGTGGATTGTTCATGCTGAAAGTCCCCCTAAGTACACCCAAAAAGCCCCAAAAACTCGAACGCTTGAAAAAAAGTCACTCCATTGCCTTTTGCAGTTCCTTGAACAGTTTGCTGACCCCGGCCATGTCAAAGACCATGCACATCTCCACCAGTTCTTCCGCCCAATTCTCCAGGGCACAAAACCCCATCTCCTTGGCTTCGGTGAGGACCTTTTGCCCGAAGTCCTCCATGTCGTTGATGGTCTGGTTCAAAACCAGCTCTTCCACCGCCACCGAGTACTTCTCCTGGTAGGGGCCAAAGCCCTCCAGGGCCGCCAGTGCTTGTCGGCTCAAGGGCAGGCGACAGGCCGGAGCGTTCACCCGTTGGAAGTCGTGAGCCAAAAAGCGGCACAGGCAGGTCAATAAATCTTCCCGCCGAATGGGTTTGGAGAGATAACCGGAAAATTCGTTTTTCAGGTCCAATTCCTGGTCTTTCATCACCGCCGCCGTCACCACCACCACCGGAATACCGGCGGTTTCGGGCCGGGCACGAAGCTTTTCTAGGACTTCTTTCCCCCCCAGCCCGGGCATCTTGTAGTCCAGCAGGATCAGGTCCGGTTGCCAAGAAGCGGCGAGTTCCAAAGCCTCCCAGCCGTCTTTGGCTTCCGCCAAGGAGAGCTTGGGGTAGGGCAAAAATCCGCAGATCAACTGCCGGTTTTCGGTCAAGTCGTCCACCACCAAAAGTTTGGCGGCCCCAAAGACCAGCCCCTCAAAATCGATTTTTCCCGGTTTGCCCTGTTCATCAGCCGGTTGCAGCACCTCTACCGCCGGAAGGATCAGGTCAAATCTGCTGCCCTTTCCCAGGGAGCTTTGGACCTGGATTTCCCCGCCCATCATTTCCACCAATTTTTTGGTGATTGCCAGCCCCAACCCGGTTCCGCCATACTTGGCCGCGCTTTGCCCCCGAAGCTGATCGAAAGCTCCAAAGATGCTGTCCAATTGGTCTTCGGGGATACCGATCCCCGTGTCCTCCACGCTGACGGTCAGTTGAACCGTTGGATCGTTCCCAACCGCATTCAGGGCCAAGGTGATCCGCCCTTGCTCCGTAAATTTTACGGCATTGCCGATCAGGTTGAGCAACATCTGGCGCATCCGCACCTCGTCCAAGAAAACCCTGGCGGGCAAGGTAGGCCCCAGCTTCAGCTCGAAGGCCAGCCCCTTTTCCCGCATCACCTGGGAAAACACCTGCCCCAGTTCCTGGCACAAGGTGAAAAGCTCCACCGGAACGTATTCCAACCGGAGCTTTCCGGCCTCCACCTTGGAGAGGTCCAGGATGTCGTTGATCAACGCCATCAAGGTGCGGCCACTGGACAAAATGGCGCTTAAATATTCTTTTTGTTTGGAGTTGGTGACCAGAGAGGTCAAAATCTCGGAAAAGCCCAAGATTGAATTCATCGGGGTGCGAATCTCGTGGCTCATGTTGGCCAAAAACTCCGACTTGGCCCGGTTGGCCCTTTCGGCGGTCTCTTTGGATTCAACCAAGGCCTGTTCAAACCGCTTTTGGCTGGTCAAGTCCACACTGATCCCCAGGACCGAGTGACAGTCCCCTGCCCCATCAAACAGCGGGACCTTGATGGACTGAAGGGTCAGGTCTTCGCCGTAACAATTTTGGATGTGTTCTTCATGGATGAACAAGGGTTCCTTGAGGGCGATCACCCTTTGGTCGGCCTCTTTGATCCGGGCCACGTCCTCGGCCACCGGGTTGAAGTCCCCATCGGTACGGCCCAAAAGCTGTTCCCGCTGGACCCCATAAAGCCGAGCCATGGAGCGGTTGGCCAAGAGAAACCGGCCTTCCTTGTCTTTGACGGAGATGAGGTTGGGGTCGGTTTCCAAGATCGCCTTAAAAAAGATCCCTTCCAAGGCCGGGTCCAAGGCGATTTGTGCTTCACTGAGTACCTTCAGCCCTGGCCGACCGGAGCCCAGAGCCATCAAGGCCTTTTGTCCGTCAATGGGCAAGGCAATGGCCTGTTCGGTTTGGTCGCCCAGCCGGAGGGCACCTTCCCAATAACCCAGTTCCTCCAACCGGCTCCAAAAGTCCGAGGGCAACTCAACCGCCGACTGGCCAAGGTCCATCTGCGCCCTTTGGTTGAACCAGGGGGTTCGGTTTTGGGTCCAAACCACCAGCGGGGTCGGCTCGGGGTCTAAAACCGGCCCCAGGCTGGCTACGGAAAGCTTGGTCACCCGCTTGGTCAGCGTCAGCAGCAAGGGTAAAGCCGCCCCGCGCCAAAGGTCCAACCGGTGGCCCAAAGAATTTGGATTGAGAGTTTGTTTTTTGTCGTCCAAGGAAGAACTCAAGGTCCGTTCAAAAGAGGCTGGAGGAACAGCAAACCCAACAATGCACAGTAGAGAGGAAAGGACCTGTTGCCGGCGGTTGCCAAAAACGGGTCCTCAAGAAAGACCAAGCCTGCAGGCGGTTTATTTTACCGCCGCCAAGTATTCGGCAATGGCGGTAATCTCTTCATCGGTTGAGTTTTTAACCCCAGGGTTGATCTTCATGGCCCCGGTCATGGCTCCGGCACGTTCTCCGGACTTGATCTTTTTGGTTTCAGCGGCCAAAAAGGCAGCGTCTTTTCCGGCTAGGCTCGGAAAAGTTTTGGCCGCAGACTTGCCTTCAGGCCCGTGGCACATAGCACATTTTTTCTCCCCATACAATGCCTTGCCATCCAAGGCCAGTGCCGAACCGGTACTGAAGGCCACCAAAGCCAAAGCGATCACAAACCTTTTCATCCCATTCTCCGAGCATTGGGTTTAATGGGAAAGATGCCCTTTTGCGGCTCTCTCCTTCAGCCTAGAAGGTAGCCCAAACCCCCAGTCTCGTCAAGGTTCTCCCCTCTTTATCCTGTTCTTTTGGGTCACCCAAATCCTTCGGATTGGAAGACTTTCCTTCTGGGAACGGGCCACCAACCCTGGGCAAGCTGAGCAGGAATTCACTTCCCCCTAGGGGGTTTTACCAACACCAACAACAAACTGCATGGACCCTTCGCTTGATTTGGAAGATCTGGCCCCCTTTGAAGGCCAACCGGACTCCACCCTAGGCTTGTGCGCCCAGTGCGGCAGTCCGATCGAAGTCGACCCCAGCCCGTTTTGTGCCTTGTGCGGCCAAACCTTTTGCCACCTGTGCGCCGAACTTCATCTTTGTGAACCTTAACCCCAAGGAACCCTATGGCCAACGTTATCAAAGGAAGATGCCGACACTGTCACAGCCGTGCTACAGTCATTCGGACCGATCCGGGCGATGACTGCACCCTTTTGACCCACCGGTGCGACAACCCCAAGTGCCGGGCGGAATTCCAAACCGCTCTTTCCTACCAGAGAGAACTCAAACCCCCTCAAACCAACAGTCCCAGTGAAGCCACCGACTGGCTGATCGACTGACCCTCCCCCCAAACCAAGGCAGGTAAGGATTAACTGCCTTGGTTCTTGTTCTTACTCAGGAATTCACCCTGGCTAATTCGGGTCAAAATAGGCTTTTTCTAGGGTGAACAAAGGATTGCCCAAAAGGGGAATTTCTGTTTATCTTATCGGCAGCGCCGCAAGTCTGGATCAAGGTTCAGACAATTTTAGAAGATTTTTCTGGCTTTTTGGGCTCTGGCCTACCCTCTGCATACCGGAAGGAGCTTACTGCACAAGGATTTTTTACTTTTAACCCAGTTTTACTTTTTAACCCAGGTATAAAAAGGGCGGCTCCTTTGCCGATCGCCTCCAAACAGGTTTTTTCCATGAGTGAAAGCTCCGGTCCCCAAGCCCCCAGCGCCCAAGTCCAAGAGGTGCTGCAAAAAGGTTTTTTGCTGCTCCGAGGCAAGTTGATGAAGTCCGCTTCCGTTGAGTTCCAAAAGGCGTTGGGACTGGACCCTCAAGGGGCAAAAACGGGGCTGGGCCAGCAGTTTGCCCGGTTGATCAAAGCGGACAGCTTTGAAGAAGCGCTCAACCTGGGCCGGATTTTGTTGGAGTTGGAGCCCAAAAACTATGTGATCCTCAACCACCTGGGCAATTGTGCCAGACATTTGAAGTTGAGGGAGCAGGCTGACCGCTTTTACCGGCTTTGTTACCAAATCAAACCGGATTACACCAAAGCCCACCTGAATTTTGGAGCCAATGGAGCCAAACTGGAGGCCTACGACCAAGAGGTCGAGGAATTCCTGGCCCGGTGGATCCCGGTGCGCAAACTACGGCTCCCGACCTACCAAGGGGACCCGGACCTGATCGAAACGGTCAAACGCAACCTAGCCGCCGCCGGCAAGCCCCAGGACCCAGCCACCATCCAAGAGACACTGGCGGAACGGGTTAAAACCAACTGGCGCAACAGTCCGCCCGACTTGGTCCAAAACGTAATTCAGTCGGACAACTTCAATTTTGCCCTTTTTGCCTTTGAAAACGGGGATTTTGCCAAGGCCTCCGAAATTTTTTGCCGCCTGTCCAACCAAAAATCCGTCATGCCTGAAGTTGCAACCCTTTGCGCCCTTTCCAAGTTTAATTTGGACCCAAGCGACGAAAATTTCTTGGCCTTAGAGCAACTTAGGACTAGCCAACCTTACAACCGAGCGCTAAACCAGAATCTGGGCATTACCTTCCTCAAAGCTGGGAAACCATTGGAAGGGCACCTCTTTTTATGCAATGCCGCTCGGCTCCTTTCCCGTTCACAGGGGCTCTATCGGGTCGAAGAAATTTTGGCCCACGGGGACGATCTCTTTTTGGAAGACCGCAAACAAGATGCCCTGGGGCTATACGAAGAGGCCTGCCTGATCCAAGAGCGTCCCGAGATTCGGGCCAAGATGGGCGACGTTTACCGGAGCCTAGACGACCACGACCAAGCCCTGGTTTGTTACCAAAAAATGCGGGAGTTGGACCCGAACGGCGAACTGACCCGAACCTTGTTGCAGGAAGTACACGACGGGTACCTCAAACTGGCGGAAACCGCCATGGAGGAAAAAAAGTTCCAAAACGCTCTGGCCGACAACTTCAGGGCGGAAAAGATTTTGCGGCAAATGGAAACCCTCAAGCAACGGGTCCGCATCTTAGGGGTGCTCAACCGCAACAGTGAGGTGGATCTGCTGCAAGATGAAATCAACAAAATGCGGATCCAAAAGGAGCTGGCAGAGATTGAAGCCCGCAGACAGGCCCTAATTTTACAAGGAAAGCAGTTTTATCGGGCCAAGGATTACCTGAAAGCCGCCAAGGCGCTGGAAGATGCCTTGTCCATGAAAAAAGACAAGGATGTCTTTATGCTGCTGGCAGGAATCTACAAGGGTCTCAAACACACTCGGGCGCTCAACGCCTTGCTGTTCAAGTGGAAGTCCATGCCCGAACCGGCCTTGGAGGTCGAGGAAGAAGAGGACAAGCAAGAAAAGGAAGAGGAACAACAACTGGCCATGATGGGGGAGATCGAGAGCCGACCTCAACTGGACCTGGATTTTTAAACTAGGGGTACATTCCCCCCACTTTTCAGAGTTCTGAGGCATGGCGCAAACCAAGGACTCCCGCTTGAATCAGACCGGGGAACCCAAGGTCCTGATTCCTATTCCCGGCCCTGGAGGGAGCAACGAATCCCGTGCGACCCAGAGGGTTGCCACCAAATCCAGCATCGAAGCCAGAGAAAACGCCCGGGAACTCTCGGACCTGCTGACCTACTTCCCCTACGGCCCCGCCTTTTTTGGCAACGACCTCTTTTACCCCAAACAGAAGGAAGGACTGTTCCGCCGCAAGCCCAACGCCGACCTTTCGACCTTGCGCAAGGAAGTCAACAACTTCACCAGTAAGCAAGGGGTCTCCAAGTGCCGTACCGAGATCAAGGACCTGCTCAAAAGCCACCCCTTCTATGCCGAGGCCCACAGCCTCAACGCAATTCTGGTTTTTAACGATGCCATGCAGGCCGGTGCGGCCGACCTCAACAAGGTCCAGGTGATTCGAGACGCACTGACCGAAATGGGCAAGGCCTTGCACAACGGGGCCTTGAGCCTGTTTTCGGCCAACTGGCTGATCGCCATGTACAGCTCTTACCTGGGGTTCCTCAATGACCGTTTGGTACGGGTCAACGCCGCCACCGAGAACATCCGGGACGAAGAGGTGCTCAAACTGCGCAAGGACTTGTCCAAACAGCTCCTGATGATCCGCCACTTGGGCCGAATCAAAGACCTGCAAAAGGGGCTCAAGCGGATGAACAATATCTTCCAAAAGACCGGTTACTTTGTCAGTCCCCTGGCCAAACCCCTGATCGCCAAAGCTGCCCACACCTACCTCCAGGGAGGAAAGGACAAACAGGTCGGAGATGAGCCGATCAAGTGCGGGCTGGTGTTGCAACTGCACTTTACCCTGGCCCAGCTCTTTTCCAATATCCCGATCCTGGCCCATCTGGTTAAACAGATGCTGGACATGGTTCCCGAAGACCACCGGGACTTTGTGCTGCAAAAACGCTTGGTCATGTCCAACCAAGGGAGCATGGACTTTTATCTTGCCTTGGCCCAAGGGGACACTCCGGGGACCCGTGACTTGGCGGAAAAGCTGTTTGCCTTCCACACGGAAACCATTGCCGAATATTTGGGCGAATCCCTCTTGGACCGCCCCTTTATGGTGGACCCGTTCATCAAATACGCTTGGTTGGTCAAGGATTCCCAGAGCTTATTCCGCCCCGGCCAAGTGATGTCCCGTGCCGACAAGGCCTTGTCCTACCTGCGGGTCATCCAAGGGGAACGTTGTCAGGTCCAAGGCTCCCATCAGGTGGCCTCGGCTTTGGTTTATGACATGTCCCGGCTCAAAACGGTCCATGAAGACCCAAAATAAATGGTCCCCTCTAGGAGGCAAATGAACCTGTTGCGGCCGGTTTCGCTTTTCTTCCTGCTATTGGTCGGGTTTCTGAGGCTAGGGTATGGAGCTTCTCCCAAGTGGGCGGTCACCTATTCGGACCAACCTACCTTGGAGGAACTGGCCCCCTATTCCCTGCTGGTCCTCGACAGCCACTACCACCCCTCTTTGGAAACCTTAAAAACGCAAAAAAAGCTGCTTTTGGGTTACCTGAGCCTGGGGGAAGTGGAGAAGGACCGGCCCTACTACAATGAAGTCCGGGCGGAGGGGATTTTGTTGATGGAAAACCGGAACTGGAAAGGCAGCTATTTTGTGGATGTCAGGGCCCCCCGGTGGGTCCGTCGGGTGATTGAAGACCTGATCCCGGCGATTCTGCACCAGGGCTTTGACGGGCTGTTTTTGGACACCATGGACAATCCGGGGCACCTGGAGAGGACCGATCCGGCTGCCTACAAAGGCATGACCCAAGCGGCGGTCAACCTGCTTTTGGCCATTCGCACCCACTACCCCAACCTGCCGGTGATGCTCAACCGAGGCTACGACCTTTATGAGCAAGGGGGAGGATATGTGGACATGGTCTTGGGGGAATCCGTCTTTGGGGACTACGATTTTTCGACCCAAACCTACCGGCTGGTCCCTAAGGCCCTTTACCAAGAACAACTACGGATTCTCAAGGATGCACAAAAACGGTACCCTAAACTCCAGGTCTATACCTTGGACTACTGGGACCCCAAAGACCGGGAAGGAATCAAACGGATCTACCAGGAACAGCGCAACAACGGCTTTAACCCTTACGTCTCAACCATCGCCCTAGACAAAGTCATCCCTGAACCTCGTTGAGGAAATGCAAAAAACCTGGGCTTTTTTGTTGTTGCTGCTGCTGACGTTGGGGGCACAGTGGGTCTACGCTGCTCCTGTCCCCAGGGTGGTGGTGGCGCTGTACGACAGTTCCAAATCAAACTTTCGGTTCAGCCGGGTCCACCAGTTTGTGGAAATGCCGCTCAACCACCTGGGGCTGATCATCCGGCCCCATGACCTCAAACAAGGACTGCCCGACCTGTCCAACCAGCCGGAGGTCCGGGGGGTGCTCACTTGGTTTGGGCCCGGTTACAAGATGGACCGCCCTTTGGAGTACCTGGAATGGGGGCGCAAGCTCCTGCGCCAAGGCAAACGGTTTGTGATCATCGGCGAGTCGGGGTTTCGCTCCGAAAACAGTTCGGAGGTCAAACGAACCATGGCTATCACCCGTTTTTTCGAGGAAATGGGGATCCAGGAACTGGACGAATGGGTGGAGCTGACCTACAACCACCGGTTTGTTTATGAAGACCCCAGCCTGACCAAGTACGAACGCAAGGAGTTTCGGGTCAAGCCCCCCTTTGACCGGATTGCCCCCTTGAGCCCCTTGGTCACCAGCCACCTGATCATCCAAAGGGGGGAGGACCTCAACTCCCGGTCCCACCTGATCATGACCGGTCCCAAAGGGGGCTACATCGCCGAGGGTTATGCGATGTTCTACAACCTGGAGTTGGACCAAGCGGTCCGGCAGTGGTACATCAACCCCTTTGAATTCTTCCGCCTCGCCCTGGGCACCGACGACCTACCCAAACCGGACTCCAACACCCTGGCTGGAAGCCGGATTTTCTACAGCCACATCGATGGGGATGGCTGGAACAACGTCACGTACCTGGAGGACTACAAGGACCAGCAGGTTTTTTCCTCTCAGGTGATCTATGAGCGGGTCCTCAAGCGGTTCCAAGACATGCCGGTCAGCGTCTCGGCCATTGCCGCCGAGCTGGACCCCAAATGGGCGGGCAAGCCGCAGTCGGTTAAGGTTGCCAAGGAAATCTTTGCCCTGCCCAACGTGGAAATCGGCTCCCACACCTATTCCCACCCCTTCCAGTGGAGTTTTTTTGAGTCCGGGGACCCGGAAAAGGAGCGGCCCTATCTCTCTCGGTACAAAGGGGGCGGCTGGGGCAAGGGTAAGGTGGTCAACCGGATGTTGGCCTTTTTTTACAAGGGCGATGAAAAAAACATCTACAAGGAAGGCAGTGGACTCATTGATGACTATGATGTCCCCCGTGCCTATGCAAACCAGCCTTTTGACCTCGACCTGGAGATCGGCGGTTCGGTCGCCTTTTTGGAAGGGTTGGCTCCACCAGGCAAAAAGGCCAAGATCCTGATGTGGTCGGGCAACACCAGCCCCTTTGAGGCGGCGCTGGTCAAAACCCGGACCGCCGGGCTCGAAAACATCAACGGCGGCGACTCCAGGATGGACTCCAAATACCCCTCCTATGCCTGGGTGGCCCCGGTGGGCCGGATTGTCGGTAAGGAGCGGCAGATCTATTCTTCCAACAGCAACGAAAACACCTACACCGACCTTTGGACCGGAGGGTTCCACGGCTTCCGGTTTTTGGCCAACACGGTTTTTAACACCGAACAGCCGATCCGGGTCAAGCCCTTTAACATCTACTACCACATGTATTCCGGGGAGCGGCAGGCCAGCTACCTCGCCTTGATGGAGAACATAGAGCTCGCCCGCAAAGAACGGTTGACCCGGATCTGGGCTTCCCAGTTCGCCCAAATCGCCCAGGGTTTTTACTCGGTAGAGCTGGAACCGATGCAAAAGGAGCAGTGGAAAGTTTTGCACCGTGGGGCACTACAAACCCTTCGGTTTGACCAAGGTTCAGGCAAAACGGTGGACTACCGCCGTTCCAAAGGGGTGATCGGTCACAACTACTTCCAAGGTTGCCTGTATGTTTACCTCGACCAAACCGAGCCGGAACCGGTGGTCGGGTTGGGGAACTTCCGCTACCGGTTTGCCCCCCAAACCGGAGAAGAGGCCTCCTTGGACTGGAGTACCTGGGAGGTTTCGGGCCTGGAACGGGGCAGCCTAACCCAACGATTTTTCACCCGCGGCTTTGGCCCAGGGAAACAAAGGTGGCGGCTGGACCCCCGCCGGAACTGGGTGGCCGAACGTAAAGACAAAAAAAGTTTGGAGTTCCAATACCAAGACGGCTGGATGACCCTTCAGATCCCCCAAAGCCTGGAGCCCATCGAAATCGGGTTCCGAGCGACCTTATGATCCTACAGCGGACCCTGTACATTCGTTATGCAGTTTTTTCCCTGGCTTTCCTGGGGCTGGCCGGGGGATACCTGATGGTCCCTTCGGACGATGAAGTGGCCTTCCTCAACTTCAAGGACAAAAACTTTAAAAACGCCCTGGCCCGGTACGAGGCGCAGTATGAGGCGGGCAGCCGCTCTCCCTCGATGATCGGCCCGCTTTGCGACCTTTACCTCCAGTACGGCATGGTGGACAAGGCAATCAAGGTTTTGGAAGAGAACCTCTACCAGCTGCCCAACGAATTGGAGGTCCGCTACCGGCTGAGCACCTACTACCGTTACGCCCAGCGACCGGCGGACTACCAAAGAAACCTGGAGGCGATCAGCAGGCTGGTCCCCAGCAAGGAGCTGTTGCGGGAGCTGGCGCAGATCTACAACTACAACGAAGAATACGACCTACAGGTGTTGGCGCTGCAAAGGATCATTGCGGAATTCCACCCGGACCATGAAGACTACATCAACCTGGCCTACCTTTTTGCCTCCCAAAAGCGGTTTGACGAGGTTTACCAGGTGGTGGAGCAATTGATCGACAACCGGTTCCAAGAGATGGAGTCCGGGGAGGTGGAATTCGCCTTGAGCATCATGTTGGACCTGGGCCGGGCCGACCAAGCGCTGGACTTTGCGCTCCAGGTGATCCAGGGAAAAAAAGGCCATTACCTGGAGCGGATCAGCCTGTTGTTTCGCAACCGGGGGGCTTTGCCCTTGGCCTACCGGCTGTTGCAGCCCTATGAAACCCAAGAAAAACTGCCCGAAGGGATTCTCTTGGCCTTGGTGAGCATCCAAATCGCCCAAGGGATGCAGGACAAGGCCTATGAACGGATGTCCCGCAACTTCAAGGCCGGGACCCTGCCCGCCGGTTTGACCCAAACCTACCTGGAACTTCTGCTCGACCGGGACGATGGGCCGAGGGTCAAGGAATTCGTCCAATACGGGAACCTTTCGGTCTTGACCGAAGGGCACCTGTTGCGGCTGGCCAAGCGAATGATGCAGCTCCGGCTCTACCCCGAAGCCCTGGCCCTCAAGGCCAGATTGTCCAAAACCTACTTGGCCGAGCAGTGGCTGGTAGGCGCAGTTTTGGAGGTGGTCGGCCAAGGACCCAATGCGGCAGCGGCAAGCCTAGCGGTGGACCGCAACGGCAATTTGGAAGACTGGCGCAAGATCTTCTTGGCCCGAGTTTACCACGAGCTGGCCTTTGGCCCCCAAGCGAAGGGGCAATTGGAGCGGGTGACCAGTCTGGCGGATGTAAGGTTCTTGGACATGGTCGAGGTCATCGAAATGTACATCACCTATGGCCTCTCCGCACAAGCCAGCCGCTTGATCGACCAGGAAAAACACCGGGTGGCGGGCAAGGAGTTGGTTTTCCAGCTCCCGATCCTCTATGCTTGGATGCTCAACCAAGCCGCCCTTGGCCAAACCGACTCCATCCGGGCCACGGTCAAAGGCCTGGAAAATCCGCCGCTGGACCTTTACCGGCAGCTCTACTTTGCCGGGGTTCGTTTTTCCCGCCGCCCCTTGGCCCTGGAAGCGGCCCAGTGGTTTGCCAAGGCCCAACCCTCCGAGGAAGCGAACGGGTACTTGGCCAACGGTCTTTTGCTCAACCAGGACTACCCAGCGGCTCTGGTCCTTTTGCAGCGGCTCTACGGCAAAAACAAAGCCGAATGGCTTGAGCCTTATGCCGAAACCCTTTATGCTCTGGGCAGGAAGGAAGAATGGCGACAAATCTGGCTCAACGAAGCCAAGCACCCTGGGGTGACCCAACAACGCCGCCAGGAGATTGCCTTCATTTTCTTGGACAAAAGCTATAAAACCGAAGCGGAAGAGATCTTTTTGTCCCAAGCCCAGAACGAAGGCCCCCAAAGCAGTGCGGTGGAACAACTGTTGTTTCTCTGGGGGCTTCGACCGGCACCCGAAAAGATCGACTGGCTGGTGGCCCGGTTGAACAAGGCGGAGCCCAAGGATCAGGTGGGCTGGTACCGGCGGTTGATCCAGGTTGGCCAAGGGGAGCGGTTGGTCGAAGCGGTGGAGAAAGGCCAACACCAGGACAACAAACCGCTGATGGACCTTTACCTGGAATATCTGCAAGGCCAGCCCAACCGGGCCAAGTTCTTTGAGAAACTGTCGTTGGCGGTGGCCGAAGAAACGGACCTGGAACGGCTCAAAAAGCTGGCCAACATGGCCGGGAATCAACCGCTGGCAGAAAAAGCCTTCAAGAAACTGCTGGTCTTGATGCCCACCGACAAGGAATCGATCGCCCAACTGGGGATCACCGCTTACAACCAAGGCCGGTTTACCGATGCGGAAGGATACTTCAACGAGGCGATCGCCCAGGGGTTGGTGGACGCAAAGGTCTATTTTTACTTGGGCCAACTGCTCAACCGCAAGGAAGACCCCAGGGGCAAGGAATTGTCCCTGGAAGCCTTGGCTATCCTGAAGGTTTCGGCCAAAAACGACATGGAATCCAAATTGATCATGGCCCAAATCTACTGGGACCAAAAACAACGGGAAAAAACCATCGGCATTTACAAGGAGCTGATCGCTTCCCATCCCTTGGAAATTTCGCTCAAGGCCAACTTGGCCAACCTGCTTTTGGAAGTGGGAAAGATCGATGAAGCAGAGGAGTTGATCGGTGCGCACTAAACCTTTGGCGCTTTTGGTCTGGTTTTTGGTCTGCCTCCCCTTGCCCTTGAAGGCCCTGGAGGTGGAGTTTTTGTGGCACCAATCCCCGGAGGTGTTTGAGATCACCCTAAAGTGGACCGAGCCGGCCCAGGCCAAGGTCGCCTACAACCCGGATTTGGGGGAACTGTTGGTGACCTTTGACCAGAAGGTGGAGATGCCCGGATTGGAAGCGGCGGAGCCGGTCATGGCCGGGTGGATCAAGGGCGTAAACCTGTCTTACGACTCCTTGTTTTTTGAGCTCTCCACCGAAATGAAGATCGAGACCCACTCGGAGGACCGGTCCCTGAGGTTGCGGTTGGTCAACCCCTACGCCAAGAGGGTTCCGGTTGATGAAAACACCCTGCTTTTTAAACTGGTCCAATCGAGGCTTTGGATCCGCCAAGGCAAGGCCGACCAAGCGATGGACACGCTCAACGGGCTGGCGCTCAGCAACCGGGGCAACACTTCGGTTTTGACTTCCATGGCCGAAGCGGAGCTTTCCTTGGGCAACTGGGCCAAGGCGCTTGATCTGGCCAACCAAGCCCTGGTTTTGTCCCCGGAAAACGAAGGGCTGCAAGACCTGCGGCGGCAAATCCTGCGGGAAAAGGGCACCGAGGTCTGGGCCGGGAAAAAGCGCCGCTGGACCGACCCGGTTTCCTACGAATGGATCAGCCACCAGGGAGCCAACTTGCGGTTTTTCCAATATCTCTCGCTCGGAGTCTTGGCCGAACAGGACCAATACGACTTGCGGGAGCTGCGGCCCATTGCCCCGCAAGTCCCGGCCCAAGCAAAAGGTCAGATCAAACGGACCGAAGTTTCCTTCAGCCTTGACCTGCCCTTTAACGTCAGCCTCAAGGCCAAAAGCTTGGCCCAAGAAAAAATCAAAGGCCGGTCCCTAGAGGCTGCCGCTTTTGACATTTGGGGGGAAACCCGGATCCTCCGGGACCAGGACCGCCCTTATTGGGGGATCACCGAAGGACTTTTGGGAGCATCCACCTTGAGCCAAACCCGGCTGGAACGGGTCCTCCGGGTAGGCCCCAAGCTGGAGGCAAAACTGGCCCTCTCCAGCCGAGATTATCTTTTGATTGGCGAAAACAAGGCCCACACCCAGGCCCTGGACGGCTACCTCCAGTACAATTGGCGCAACCCCAAGTGGTTGGTGGAAAAAACCGGAAAAGCCTGTTTGACCCAACTGGAGCTGGACTTTGCCAAGGAAAAGGCCGACACCACCCAGGTGAGGCTGGACAGCTTGGCCACCGGCTTTGACCAGGACTCCTACATGATCCGAGGGCTGGCCAGCATCAATTGGGACGAGCACTTCACCTCCCAAGGATACCTGGGCTATGGGATCAATCGGCTGGGTCAAAACTCCCCCTTGGTGGGGATCGACCTATTCCACCGTTCCCTCAAGGCGTTGGAGATTCATTTTTTCGCCTCTCGGTTCATCGACCGGCGTACCACCAACGAAGTGGGCCTTGAAGCCCGCTGGAAATTTTAGGCCTTTGGCCCTATGGAGACCGCAAGGATGGCAGACCTGCCCGCAAACCCGATTTTACGCTTCTTGCAACGGATGAAGTCCCGTCCACGGATTTCCTCTGTGGTCGAAGTGTTGGCCTTTTTGGCAGTTTGTTGGGTGATCGACTATTGGGTCGGTCCAGGGAACCGCTTTCGGGAGGTGGAACCCCATCCCTTTTGGATCATCATCCTTTTGGTCTCGATCCAGTACAATACCAACGACGGGCTTTTGGCCATGTTGTTTTGCAGCGCCGCCCTGCTTGGCTGGAACCTGCCAAACCCATCGATCAACGAAAACCAGTATGAATACCTCTTGCGGGTGATCGGCAACCCAATGATGTGGACCGTGGCGACCGTGGTGGTGGGGGAGATGACGGCGAGGCTCAAGGAGTCCAACCGGACGTTGCTCGTAGAAGTGACCCAGACCCACCACAGGGAGCAGGCAATCGCCAAAGCCTACAAGCACCTCAAGGAAATCAAGGAGACGATGGAAACCAAGTTGGTCGGCCAACTGCGTAGTTCCATCGACTCCTTCAATGCCGTCCGTTCGGTGGACAACCTCAACCCGGTCCTCCTGCTCCGGGGGATCGGCGAAGTGGTCCGCACCATCACCGGACCGGAACAGTTTTCGGTCTATTTATTCAGCCCCAACGGCTTCGAGCTGATCAGCCAAAGCGGTTGGCTCAACAAGGACGAATACAGCTCCCACTTTGACACCAACTCCCCCCTATTCACGACACTGACCAGTCAGCAGCGGGTGGTCTGTGTGATCAACTCCCAGGATGCCGCCATTTTGGAGCAGGAAGGGGTCATGGCCGGTCCCTTGATCGACCCCATCCACAACAGTATCTTTGGGATGATCAAGATTGAGCGGCTGGATTTTATGCAGCTCACCCAGACCAACGTCGAGACCTTTAGGATGATGCTCGAATGGGCCGGGGCCACCTTCGCCCAAGCCAGGCAGTACCAAAAGGCCTACACCAACCTGATGCACAACCCCAAGTCGGGGATGTTGTCCCACAACTTTTACAAATACTACCGGTCCTACCTAGAGCGGGTGATTGAAGCACACCAGATCGAGGTTTATCATTTCTCGATCCTGCTGGTCGAATCCGGCCCGTCGGCCCCGACCTTGCGGATCAGATTGGCCAAAAATCTGGTCCAGTTTGCCAAAGACCACCTCCCCAAGGACCTGCTGCTTTTTACCGCCAAGGCCAACCACAGCGCCTTTGCCCTGATCCCCCTGGGGGCGGACAAAACGGAGTTGGCGGAGCTGGAAGCCCGGTTGAAGGAGTTTTGCCGGGACAAGGAGGAGGAGCATCCCTCCCTTTCTTTGCCACTCTCCTTGGAGAGGTTGTAGGTGGCCAAAAAAACCAAAGCCCCGGTGCGGACCGGACCCCACAACTTTCGCCCGCCCGGCAAGGGGGCCAAACCGGTACCTCCCCTTGAGGTGGAACCTTTAAAGCCGATGGAAGAACCGGTTGCCGAAAAAAGTTTGCCTGCTTTGCCGGTAAAGCCGGTGGAGGCCTTGGCCCCGGTTGCCCCCCTGACCGAGCCGGTTCCCGTCCCCAGCCCGGAAACCTTGCCCCCGGCGGAGGGGAAAAAGCCCGGCCCGCTACCGGCCCCAAGCCCCAAGGCACAGACTTCCAACCGTAAAGGGAAAGAGGAAGAAGACCCAAGGCCCAAGAACATCAGCGAATCCTTGGACCTCCAGGACTGGCTTTGGCACCTGGGGCTGATCTTGTTTGCCTTGGGCCTGGAAACCTTGGGGGTGGTCTGGTTCGAGGACCAAACGATTCCCTTTGCCGGATTGGCGGGGATCCACGGGTTGGTCATCAGCCTGCTGTGCCTGATCGTCTGGTGGCTCCACAAGGTGCAGTACGATGTTAAATTTTTGATGTTCCTGACCTTGATGGTCATTGGGCTGGGTCCCTTTGGGGCTTTTTGCAATCTGGTGGCTTTCTTGAGTTTTTCTCGGTTGATCCTGGTCAAACACAGCTTTGCCGAATGGTTTGGCAGCCTGTTTCCCGAACCGGAGGACGACGATGTCCAAGACCTGTTCCACCGGATCCTGAGCGGCCAAGACGATTTTTCCCAAAAACAAAGCATGATGAGCTTCCAGGACGTTTTTGTGGTCGGCACCATGCCCCAAAAACGTCTGGCCTTGACCAAAATCGCCAAACATTTCCGCAAGGAATTTGCCCCAGCCCTCAAACTGGCCTTGACCGACGAAAGTAACGCCATTCGGGTCCAGGCGGCCACGGTAGCGGCCCGGATCGAACAGGGTTTTGTGGCCCGACTGGTGGAACTGACCAAGGCCCACAAGGAAGACCCGCAAAATGCCCCCTTGCTCCTGGAACTGGCCCGGCAGGCGGACAACTACGCCTATTCGGGGATCCTGGTGGAAAGCCGGTATGACGACATGCTTTTACTGGCGGTGGACTACTACAAAAAATACGTGGAACTCCGCCCTCAAGACTACAAGGTGCAGTTCACCTTGGGCCGGATGTGCCTGCAAGCCGACCAACCCGCCTTGGCCCGAGATTTGATCTACCGCTGCTTGACCGAGGGTTCGATGGACTGGCAAAACATCCGGCTCTGGTACGTCCAGGCGCTCTTTCAACTGGGTGCCTACCAGGAGGTCCACGACTACCTGGGCCAACTTTCCAAAACCGCTGCATCCGACACTAGGGATACCGAGGCGATTTCCCAGATCCTGGAGCTTTGGCGGACGGGGATCGAACCTTCCCTTTTAAGCTTGAGGCAGACATGACCACCGATGTTTGTTTGGTGCTGGAAGGGACCTACCCTTACGTTTCGGGCGGCGTGTCCAGTTGGACCCATGACTTGATCAAGGAACAGCCCCACCTGACCTTTACCTTGTTTTGTCTGGTTCCGCCGGGCTTCAAGACCAAAATGGCCTATGAAGTCCCCGGTAACGTCAAGGAAATCGTCCGGGTGGAGCTGCAAAAGCTGCCCAAACGGCTTTCCAAGGTGGGCGAAAAACGCAAGCAGAAGCTGATGCAGGACCTAATAGGGCCGCTGTTGAAGCTGCAAACCGACCCCAGCCTGGAGGACTTGGAATATCTGGTTACCTTGCTCAAAGAGGTAGGGGAAATCGGCAGAGAGGTCTTGACCGACTCCCCCGAGGCCTTTGACCTGCTGTGCCAGATGTACGAAAAAACCTTAAACACCAGCAGCTTTTTGGACTACTTTTGGTCCTGGCGGTCCTTGTTGGGCGGACTTTTTTCCGTCTTGGTCTGCCCGCTGCCCCGGTCCCGGTGTTATCATGCCCTTTGTACCGGCTACGCCGGGCTCTTTTTGGCCCGAGCTTCCTTGGAAAGCGGCCGCCCTTGTTTGTTGACCGAACATGGGATCTACACCAACGAACGGCGGATCGAGATCGGCACCGCCGAATGGCTGGACGACCGCCAGTCCCTGAACCTCAACGTGGACCAACGGGCGGTGCGAAAAAGCCTGCGGGACTTTTGGATCGAAAGCTTCATCGGTTATTCCAAACTGGCCTACCAAGTCGCCGAGTCCAGCATCACCCTTTACGAAGGCAACAAAGAGCTACAAATCGAGGATGGGGCTGACCCCCAGAGGCTCAAGGTCATCCCCAACGGGATCGACTACGAGGCCTATTCCCGGATTCCCCGCAAACAAGGCGGAAGGCCAACAGTCGGCTTTTTGGGCCGAGTGGTACCGATCAAGGACCTCAAGACCCTGATCCGGGCCTGCTCCTTCCTCAAGGCCGCCGTTCCCGAAGCACTGGTTTGGATCATGGGGCCGACCGAAGAGGACGAGGCGTACTTTGAGGAATGCAAGGAGTTGGTGGCCCATGGGGGGCTGGAGGAAACAGTGCTGTTTTTGGGCAAGGTGAACATCAAGGAATACTTGGGCAAATTTGACCTTTTGGTCCTCACCAGCCTTTCGGAAGCCCAGCCCTTGGTGATCCTGGAAGCTGGAGCCGTTGGGGTGCCCAGCATCGCCACCGATGTGGGCTCTTGCAGCGAACTGCTTTACGGCAGGCCCGACGAAGACCCACAGTTGGGTCCCGGCGGGATCGTTTGCCCCCTCGCCTCGCCCTCGGCCATCGGAGAAGCGATGATCAAGCTCTTGGGGGAAAAAGAGCTGTACGAACAGTGCAGCAGGGCGATCAAGGCCAGGGTGGACCGGTACTACCGCAAAGAGTTGCAAAACCAAGCCTACCGGCAGATGTACGATGAACTGTTGGCCATGCCGGACGTGGACACCTTGGCCCGAGTGGGGGCCAGACTTCCCAGCGAGATCTAAATGGCCGGAATTGGCTTTGTGCTACGCAAACTTTCCAAGCGAGACGACCTTTCGGGGCTGTTCCAGGCCTACGCCTATTCGGCCCTGATCTCCACCGGCCCTTGGATGTTCACCATCATCTCCTTGGGCAGCATCAGCTACCTAGCCGGGAAATTCACCACCGTCGAGACCCTCTCGGAATTTCGGCGGGTGATCATCTACAACTTTTCCTTCTCCCTGGTTTTCTCGGCTCCGGTGTTTATGGTGGTCACCCGTTATCTGGCCGATGCCATTTACCGCAAGGATGTGGAAGGTACTCCGGGGCTTCTGATCGGCGGAACGGCCCTGATCATCGGCACCCAACTGCCGCTGGCCTCGGCCTTTTACTTCTTTTATGCCCAAATCAGCACTGGCCTAGCCTTGGCGGCGATCGTCAATTTCATCCTAATTTCGGAGATCTGGCTTTTGTCGGTGTTTGTGACCGCCATCAAGGATTACAAAAGTGTACTGCTGGCCTTTGGGACCGGGATGGGCTTTTCGGCGCTGACTTCGGCGTTTTTGGTGGACCTCTTTGACCTGATCGGGATTTTGTCCGCCTTCAGTCTGGGGCTTTGTTTGACCGTGGCCCTTTTGGTGGCCCGGGTCTTGGCGGAATACCCCTACCGGTTCAAGGAGCCTTTTGCCTTTATGGGGTATTTCAAAAAGTATTGGGAGGTGGCCCTTTCGGGGGTGACCTACAACAGCGCTTCCTGGGTGGACAAGTGGATCATGTGGCAGGCCCCCGAAAGCGACCACAGCCCGACCCACCTCTTTTTGTACCCCAACTACGACAGCGCCATGTTCCTGGCTTACCTGAGCATTGTTCCCTCCATGGCGATGTTTATCATGTCGGTGGAAACCAATTTTTTTGAAGCTTACCTTAAGTTTTACCGGGACATTCAGCACAAGGCCTCGCTGAGCGAGATCAAGGAAAACCACGAGAACATTCTGCTTTCCATTTTGAGGAGTTCAAGGAACTTTTTGGTGGTCCAAGGGGCGATCAGCCTGATCTTTATCCTGATGGCCTCCAAGTTCTTTACCGCTTTCGGGGTCAACTATATGCAGATCAGCATCTACCGGTTTGGGGTTTTGGGTAGTTTTTTCCAGGTGATGACCTTGTTTATCAACATTATTCTTTCTTACTTTGACTGTAGGCGGGCTTACATGGGCTTGCAGGGGTTGTTTTTACTGTCCAACGCCGCCTTTACCTTCATTTCCTTCAGCTACGGTTTCAAGTATTATGGGGTGGGTTATTACCTCGCCTGTGTTTTGACCTTTGTGGTTTCCTCCCTTTACATGTTTCACTACATCAAGCGGTTGCCCTTTCACACCTTCATCTCCACCAACGCCTCGGTGGGATAGGCCAAGCTGGTCCGGTGTTTGCAAGTTTAACTGAAGCCAAGCCTTGCTGGCCCTAGGTCTTTTCCCTACGGGCTAACACCAATTGCTTTTAGATGCGGTTCAGGTATGCTTTTCAGGCGGACCAGTCCGTAAAAAAATGTACCAAAACAAGGTGGGGGAGCCTTGAACAAGAAATCCGGCGGAATGATGGAGCAGCGGAGGAATTCCCGCATCCAAAGACAGTTTGCAGCTTTGCTCAAACGGCCGGATACCGGTGCGTCCACCACCGCCACCATCGAAGACATCTCCGCCAATGGCCTGAAAATCAGCATGGGCGAGGGAGACTTCGTCGAAAAAGAACAGCAGTTGTCCGTGATCTTTGAATGTGAAGAATTGCAGTTTGACGACAACGTTGTTTTGCAGGTGATCGTCCGGGGCAAATGGAAAGGGGAAGACGGCATCACCCACCTGGGTGTGCAGGCCCTGCCGGGAGACAATGGTTTGAGCAAACTGGAGGAAACCTGGTTGGCCCTGATGTTTGACGAGATTCACAAAGACCACGACATTTCCTACTTCTAGCCCCTGCATCCCCTCCGCCCTCTGTCCACCGCCCCTCCACGGCGATACCCCCATTATTGCTGCAAGATTTCTTGATTTTGCTACCCTTTGTGATACCCTTTACCTAAAAGGAGGCCTTTGCCACTTGGCTTCTTATCCCAAAGGTCCATGGAGGCACCATGAAACGGCAGATCTTGATCCCTCTCGATTCTAGCCCGGTCGGTCGCGAGGTGATCCATTTAGCGGAGCACTGGGGAAAAATGTTTGAAGCACAGCTCAATTTCCTACAGGTCAACCCCGTCCAGCGCAACCACGAAGACCAGTCGCTCTTGGAATCGGTCCTGGCGGCCGAAAAGATTACCGCCGAATACCGGGCCGTTGCCTCTTTCGGCAACCCGGCCCAAGAGATCGTGGAACAGGAAAAGGTGCTCAAGCCTTGGCTGATCATGATGGCGGCCCACTCCCACTCGATGATGTCCCGCATTCTGTTGGGCAGCAACACCGATTATGTGGTTAACCTCTGCAAATCCAACCTGTTTGTCTACAAACGGTCTGCCCAAGACCTGAAGGACCTGATCCTGGTCCCGGTGGACTATTCCAAGGTCAACCAGAAGGTGATCCGGTTTTGTGACGACTTGGCCCAAAAAATGGGTTTGACCCTGCATTTTTTGCATGTGTTCAGCTTCCCCGAGTTTGCCCACTACAACATGGAAACCGGTTGGGAGTGGGACGCTTTGGAGTCGGAACGGCAAAAAGAGGCTGAAGCCAAGAAGCTTGAAAGCTTCCTTGCCGCCTTTGGGCTGACCAGCGCCTACAAGCAGGAAGTGTTGATGGGTAAGCCTTACGAGCAGATCCTTTACCGGCAGGAAAAACTCAACGCCCGGTTGATCGCCCTGGCTCCCAACAAACACGGGTTGGTCGAGCAACTTTTGGTGGGCAGCAACACCAAATATGTGATGCACCACGCCAACTGTTCGGTATTGGTCATCAAGAACTTGGAAGATTAGGCTAGGCCGTGAAGCAGGGGTACAAACCGAACGGCACCAAGCCGTTTGATCCGGTAGCCCTGCTCGGTCCGCCTGATCTCCAGCAATTCCTGGTCCCAAACCCCGACCGGAATCACCATTCTGGCCCCTGGCTTGAGGAGCATTACCAGCTCGACCGGTAGGGCCGGGGCAGCAGCTGCGACCAGGATTCCCCCGAAGGGCGCTGCCCTCAGGTAGCCCTCGTAGCCGTCTTGGTGGAACAATCCGAAGTCGTTGTACCCTGCCGCTTTAAGGTTGGAACGGGCCAGTTCCACCAGGGCGGCAATCCGCTCAACCGTATAAAGCCGACAACCCAGCTCCAGCAGAACCGCACTTTGGTAGCCCGACCCGGCTCCAATCTCCAGCACCTTTGCCCCTGTCTCCACCTGTAAACTCTCGCTCATCAAGGCCACCATGTACGGCTGGCTGATCGTCTGCCCCCAGCCTATCTCCAGCGGCTGGTCTTGGTAGGCCAACGCCCGTTCCTCTTTGGGAACAAACAAATGCCGGGGGACCTTGGCCATGGCCCTCAACACCTCCAGGTCCACAATCCCCCTGCGTTGGAGCTGGAGCCTTACCATCTCCTCCCTTTGAGTCGCCCAAGCCTCCTGCTTCTCTTCCACACCTCCCTCTTGCCGGTGCGACCACCGGTCCTTTGACTCCAACAGGAACTTTTTTTGTTTTTTTCCCCGGTGCCGCACCTGGGTGCCAAGCCGGTACCTCCGGTGATTTTAACGGTTTTGGGCCAAAAAACAAAGGGCACAATAAAAAATACGGAAGGCGTTCCACCTTAGAAATCCAAAACAGCCGGGATAAACCTACCTCACCAGTTCAAAAAAACAACTTCCCGTTGAGGCGAAGATGCAACGTGCCCAAAGTTTGATTGACTTCTTGGTGGCCAATTCGGGGGTCACCGCCCCCAGCTTTGTCCCTTTAATTTTGTCCGTAGAGACCCAAGGTTATGAGGTCGGTGCCACCCCCAAACAAATCGACCAACTTTACCAGGTCAAGTTGGAAATCAACCCGGTCCACAAAACCCGAGACCACTTGAGCCTAAGTTTGTTGGTCAAGGAATGGTTCGCCCTTTATGGGCATCTTGGAGAAAGTTTTTCCCAAAGCGCCACCGAGGTCGATTCGCTGCACCTGAAGGTCGTCTTTTTGCTCCGGCTGGTCGAGCGGCTGAGCTGGAGTTTGATTCTTCCCGAAGAACTGGCTTCGATCCCTGCAGACAGCCGAATTTTCTACAAGGGAGTCGAATACAAAGCTTTGGAGCGGGAGGATCTGATTGGAATTTAAGCGCTCCTTTTCCGGTTAAAAAGGAAGCTTTGATAGGCCGGGGGGCCTCTCTTCCCCCTTTCGTCCGGTTCCACTTTGTGAACCAACAACAACCCTCAATTGGAGAAAAACCCAATGACCGTTACCGGAATCACCCTGCAAGAGATCACCTCCGGCGGAGCATCGGCACCCCAAGGCCAAGAGTTCAAACAGGCCTATTTTGCCGAGCACCCCAGCATGACCGGAATGTATGTGATCGACCTTACCTCCGACCTTTCGGCTACCTTCGCCGGTAGCGCCTCATTGATCTCTGAGCTTCAAACCGCCCAGGCAAACGGCAACTCCAACTTTTGGGCTGTTGTTTACTTGGTTGCTCCCGGCCAGTTGATTGCCGCAAATTTGGCCGCCCAAATCGCCGATTTGGCAGCCAACCATCAGGTTTCCACCCTGTTCTTCCTGTCCCCAGCGGATCTGGCTTTTGCCGATGCTCTGGGTAGCGCCATCGCTGCCCAAGAAGCGCAAAAGCAGTACTTCGAGGCAGTGATCCAGTACCGCAAAGCCTACCATGTGGCTCAAACCGGGACGGCCGACTTTACCACCGTTCCGACCGAGTTGACCTTAACCATCGGTGTGGGCCACGACCTCAAAGTCGGACAAACCGTTGAAATCCAAGGTTCCAATCCCTTCGCTGGGCTGCACCCCATCGCTTCGGTGGATGCCAACGCCGGGACCATCGGCATCACTTTGTCCTCTGTGGCCCACACTTGGGGTGCCGGTGACAAAGTGGAGGAAACCCCCACTTCTTATGCCGCCAATTTTAAGGCCGAGTTTTTGACCTTTGCTTCCAGCTCGGTGGCTATTTTGGCTCCGACCACCCAAGACAAGTGGATGGGTGCCATTGGAGGTCGGTTGGCTCGGATTCCAGTCCAATCCTCTTTGGGCAAGGTGCTCGATGGTTCAATGGTCGGGGTTTCCACCGACAGCCGCTATGGCCATTCCCAATACGTGGTTCTAGACGAAGGGCGGGGCCTGTTCCTCAAACGGTTTGTGGAAGATCCCTCGGCGGTTTACGTCAACGACGACTTGGTCATGCACTCGGTCACCGATACCGTCACTACCTTGGCCCAACGGCGGGTGGTCAACAAGGCCAAGCGGGGCATCTTGTTTTATGCCTTCCCCCTGATCAACTCCAACCAGTTCAACAAAGATGCCAGCGGGGCCATGGCGGCCGCTCAGATCGCCGCTCGGGGTTTGGAAGAAATGAAAAAGCCGGTTCCGGGCAAAAGCCGCGAGCTGTTTGACTACAGTCTTTCGACCGCTTGGATCACCGGGGGAATTTCCATCCTCTTCACCCTTACCGATGTCAACCGCATCAAGGTGGTGGACTCGACGATCGAACTGATCAACCAAATCTAACCTTAGGAGACAAGAATGGCTGGAGCAACGGCATATGACGCTTATGATTTGAGGATCATCAGTTCCGACGGCGAGATGATTACCGCAACCGCCATCAAACTGGAGATCCCCGATTACATCAAAATCGAAAAAGGGGTGGTCTCCAAAAGTTGGGTGGACCCCAAGGGAAGCATCCTGCTCAAAGCAGAAACGGTGAAACATTTCGCCAACATGGCAAAAACCGCCGGTTCTTGGCAGGACATCGCCCCGATTCCGTTCATCAACTTCGACATCAGCCCCGCAGGCGAAGAGCCTTTTGTGGTCACCTTGAAAAATGTTCGGGTGATGTTCAAGTTGCCCGACCTCAACAAACTCAACGGCGGTGCCGTTGAGTTTGAATTGCCCATCTTGCCTGGCGATGTTTTGGTCAACGGGGTTTCGGTGGTACGCCCGCCCATCAAAGGCGGCATCTAGGGCTTTTGGGCCGAACGTCCCCTCAATGGGCTTCGGTTCCTACCCGGACCAAGGTACCTTGGTCCGGGCCCTGGCCGAGGGACTTCCCCTCGGCCCCCTGGGGGAGGGCCTGCCTCCCCTTGGGCAAACCCTTTTTTACAGCTGCAACTTGAGACACCATGAACCCAACTTCCGAAAGCAATGTGATGATGCATTGCCGAAACGCCGTTCTTCCGGTGCGCTTTTTGGAAGAAAACTTTGAGTTCCGCTTTGGCTTCACCCGGCTTCAAGTGGCTGAGTTTGCCGCCGATTATTATGCCGGAGAACTCAAACGGATCGAAACCGCCCGCAAATGGCTTTTGCTTTGTGTTGTTCCGGAACAGAAAAATGACTTGGTCCGACTTTTAAACGACCCGACGAACTTCACCTTGGAACTCAACCTCATTTTGCGGCTCGCTCCTTTTTTAGCGGGGAATCAGGCTATTATCGGCGAGCTCAAGACCGGCGTTTGAATGAAGTCGAGGTCTTGAATGGTCTGATTTTACGTCACCGGCTTGCCGCCGATCCCAATCAACTGGACGAGGAAGCCTTTCTTCTGGCCGCCGCATTGGCCTTACACTTTGAAGAAAGGGACAAATCCGCACTTCGTGAACTCCTCTTTAACCTCTAGGCCCTATGGAAGGAACGCTTGATTCTGGCCCGATTTTAGAGTCCACCTTGGCCCAGGTGATGGAAGCTTTTATGGCCCAAATGGCTTTGTGGTTGCCGATTTTTCCGGACCCGGTTTGGTCGGAGGTTTGGCCTTTGCCGGAGGTTGGGAGGCTCGGAGAAAGCCCCTGGGTCGAGTTGTGGGAACCCCCACTGTTTGTGGCCCCCAAAGGACAAAAGGGGTTTCCTGCCGCCCCAAAACTTGTATCCCAGCCACAAGCGGCGGTGTTGCTCCCCAGGATTTTTAACCACACCCCCAAGGCCTCAATCCAGACCCCCTGGGCGAGCCCCGCTTCGGTCCCCCAAAGAGAGCCCCAAAAGGCAATGCCCCAAGAGCAGGTTTTGGGGGTAGGGGACCAGGCCCTTCCTGGGAAAAAACCGGTCTTGGATTGCTCCAAGCATCTGCCATTGGGGTTCCCAAAACCGGAGCTGCTCTCGGCCCGACCGGAGGCCCTGTCTCCGGTACCGGACCCAGTTCACCCCCGCTTGGTGGAGCCTTGGCCGCAAGAAACATTCGCCCCTTTGGCAACCCCGGCCCCGAGAGAGCTGCCAATGCAAGCAGACCGGTGCCCAAGGATTGGGGGACTTTTCCCGTTGAACCTGCCACCCGGTCCTTCGCTCGCCAAGAGTTTTTTGCCCATGAATGGCCAACCCGCCACGGTTGGGTTGTCTGTTTTCCCCCCAGGCTTTGGGGTGTTTACTCTGACCGGCTCGCCGGAGTTTTCGCAGATTTATTCCCCGGCCAAGGGAGCAAACCAAACCGGGAATGTAAGACCCGGCCAAAGCTCCCAAAGAACGGGAACCGCAGCAGGCCAAAAACCCTGGACCTTTGTTCCGGGAAAACCTACGGCGGGGCACCTACGAAGGACCCAGGAACCCAAGTTGGTCCAAGAGATTCACCAGCACCAGCACAAGGTTTATAACCAACAAACCTTCAACTATAAATTGGAAGGGGGCATTACGCCCCAAACCGCAGCCCAGGCCGGTTAGCCCCACCACTTTGGGTGGGACCCAGCCTCGATCATCAGGTCGAAGCCACCAAACTTTTTAGGAACCACATGAAACAAAACACCAACCGCACCTCCGAGAGTCCCCTGGTGCTTCGCAAGCTGGTGGAGAATCCCTTGGTCACCCAAGGTTTGACCCAAACCCTTGCTCCAAGCCAGCCCAAAGCCGCCCGGGACCCAAAGGCAGACCTGCTCGCCAGCATCGCCGCCTTTGGCCAAAAGGCCACCGAAAGAATCGGTGCCACCGTTTCCGCCAGCAGTCGTTTGGCGATCGAACTGGAAAGTTTTGTTTTTGGCCGGATTCTTTCGATCCTAGAAAGCAGCCAAAAGACCGGTCCGCAACACCTGAGCCATACCCTGCTTCAGGTCGAGGCTTGGCTTTATGGCTCCCTGGGGGAATCCGAATCAAACGAAGGGGAGATTTTTTCCTTGGAAAGCCGGTTGGCCAGTTTCCATCGGTTCTTTTTTGATGGCCATTACTACGAGATTCTCCACCCCTACACCAGGGCATTGGGGGTCCAGTATGTGACCTTAAAAAACCGGCGGCTGGAGCTTGGCGCAGACCGGGCCACCGTGACCTTGGAAATGGTCCCTTACCTGAACGAAACCCAAAAGAAGTTGATCAAAAGCGGAATGCCTAGGGTGGTCGAGGTAAATCCCGAAAACGCCGCCCTTTCCCTTGTGGCCGCCAGAAATCAGGCCTAAACCGTTATTTAGCCCCAAAGGTTCCTGTTATGTTGATCACGCTCTCCAACCAAACCCAGGCGTTCCAAACCGTTGAGTTTGAACTTGTCCTGGAGCGGCAGCGGCCCTGTGTGGTGAATTTTGCGGTGGAAGAACCGATCGATCCTTCCAAGCCCTTTTTACTGGCCCTCGGTGAGGGAACCCAGGTTTTTTCCTGCGGCGAGGTACAGGTTACTGCCGTCAAATCGCCCGATGGGCTTCATTTTGAATGTTTTGCGGTCGGCCTCTTGCACGGCCTTTTGGAGACCCAGGTCCGGCGGCAGATCAGTCAAAAAAACTACCTCCAGGCCTTCAAGACGCTTGCCGCCGAAGCAAGGCTTGGCTTTACCTCCCAACTCTCCGTGCCCTCCTCCCAAGTGGAAAGCCTAGTAGTCTTGGGGAGCCTGCGCAACGGCCTGGACCAACTCCAAGAGATCTACTCTTTGGGTGCCAGCCGTTGGTACCTCGACCCGGCTGCCAAAAGGTTGGTTCTGCTCGAACAAGGGCATTTCCCGGTTGAGCCGGTCCCCTTGCCGGTCTCGGACCTAGTGGCAAACTTGGAGGAAGGACCGGAGTTGGCCCCCTTGTGTGGGCTGATCCCTTACCTCCCCGTTGTTTGGGCAGGAAAGACCGAGGTACTCGACAAGGTTAGCTACCGGTCCTCGACCGGCACCATGTGCCTACGCTTTGCCAGCTACTCCGGTTTGTAGATTCCCCCCAACCTCACACCAAACAACGACATGACCCTGCTCGACCTTAAATGGGACCCGGTCTCTCTGGGTTTTCAACTCGATGAATTTGCCGAACCTTTGCTGGTGACTGGAGAAGGCGCTTTGACCCAATCGATCCAGCTTGCCTTGATGGACAGTCCCTTGGCCCGACTTTTTTTTGGTGCCGAACCGGAAGAGGCCGAGTTGATCGCCACCCAGCTGATGTTCAGTTTGGAAATGTCTCACCCGGAGATTCGGGTCGGCAGCATCAAGCACCAACTCCAAGGCTCCAAATTGGATCTCCGGCTGGAGCTTTCCTACGACTCCGGCAAGAGTTTGACCCTGTACTTCGAGGACCTGCTGTATGCTGCTCAAGGATCTTAAAAAGCTGGTACTCCGTGCCTTTCCGGGCTTGGGGGGCTACCAGCACCTGTATTACGCCAAAGTGCAAAAGGTCTATGAAGCCGCCGGGAAACATTCCAAGGCGACCCCTTACGCCTGCTGCGACGTTCAGCTTTTGGCCGGGGACTTTACGGCTTTGCCCGGCCTGAACACTTTGACCCAGATTCCGCTGCATCGGGTCTCCCGGCATATTTTTGACCCCCCAAGGCCCGGCGACCTTTGCCTTTTGGCTTTTCCCTACTGGCGAATGAACCAGGCGGTGCTGTTGGCCTTGATGCCCGAAGGGCAAGAGGTGCAGCAAAAATCCGGGGTTCTGCGTTTAGAGGGAGCCGACCAAATTGAAATCGGTTCGGGAGAGGATTTTGCCGTCTTGGCCAACAAGCTTTGTGATCTCTTGACCGGGATTATGGATGCCATTGAACTGTTGGGCCAAGCCGGGAACCTGGGCAGCCCCCTGGCCAATCTTGCCACGGTGCAACAAAACCTAGCCAACCTGAAAAACAACTACGACTTGATCAAATCTAACGTTAAACTTGGCAAAACCACCCAAAAATAGGACCGCCATGGCCATGGATTCAAACGGCATTGCCACCCAATTCCAAAGTCTGCTGCAAAGCCGCTACGGCGAGCAGGCGGTGGCCCCTCAGGACCTCAAGGACTTGATCAACCTGATCGTTCTGGAGGTCAAAAAGGCAGTGGTCACAGGGACCATCACCGGAACCAGTCCTTCGGGGCCGGTCACCGGGACCTTCACTTCTACCCTGGTCAGCTGACTTTTACTTCCGACCGACCTATCCTCTCCCCCGTCCGCCCTTGGCCACAAAGGGTAGATAAAACTTGGAACTTTCCTTTAACGGACCCAGATGGATGCAGCTACGCTTTCAAAGATGATGGCAGAGATCAACCTAGCCGACGACACGGCCATGGAGACCAAAATCAAGGAGGCCTCGGTGGGGACGCTCTTTGAGAACGCCGCCATAACCAAAAACTCGGTTTTTTTTAACCTGTTGATGATTCTTTTTAAGGAACCTTACCGGCTTTTTTTGCAGGCCGTAGAGGCCCTATTGCCCCAACTGTTCGTCAGCTCCGCTACCGGGACTTGGTTGGAGCGGTTTGCCACCGATTATGACCTGACCCGTAGCCTGGGGGCCAAGGCCCGCCTTTGGGTCCGGGTCACCAAGACCAACGCCAGTCCTTTGGAGATCACCACCGACCTTCTTTTTTCGGTGTTTGAGGCCAACCCTCGGACCTATGTCCCTGTACAAAATTACAGTTTTGATGCTCCGACCACCAACTGCGACATCCTAGTAGAGGCGCTGGAAATCGGGCAAAAGTACAACCTGCTCAACAACCAGATCACCCAAGTGAGTGGTGGCCTGAACGTTTTGACCGTTACCAACTTCGCTGCTGCAATCGCCGGAACGGACGTGGAAACCGACCTGGAGCTACGAACCCGAATCTTAAACAAAAAATGGAGCCAAAGCCTGGATTATGGGATTGAAGCCAAGTACCAAGCGGCCCTTTTGTCGGTGCCGGAGGTGGAATTTGCCCTTTTGGATTCGGTGGACCCGGTTACCGCTACCCTCCATTTTACCCTTTATGGTGCCGGACTCAACTCTAACCTCGCTGCCGATGCATTGGTGGCCTTGGAATCGGTTTTGATGGCCACCGACTTGGCGGTAGTGGAATTGGCCAGCTCCGAGACCCTCAATTTGACGATCCAACTTTTTGTCCCCCATCCCCTGGCCCTGGAAACCAAAGTATTGGACCAAGTGAACACTTATTTCGCCGGTATGCCCAGAGGGCAAAACTTCGATGAATCCCTGTTGGTCTATCACCTTTACCGCAATGTGCCCGAATTGGTGGGCAGCCCGATTCACCTGACCCCGGAAACGGCCGTTTTGCCGCTCGGCAAGTATTTTTCCCCTACGGTTACAATCCTTCCTTAACAAGAGCCAGAGATGATTACAAAATGGTGGTTGCAAAGCCCCCCGGTTTTGCACTTGTACAAACTCAAAGAAGTTTGTTGGGGGCTGATGACGGAAAAGGTGAACCAAATTGCCGATTGGGTTCACTTCAACAGCATGCCCGGCACGGCGGTTGACCAGTGGTGGGAGGAACTGCCCAACCGGCCCGCCGAATTGAACCAGTCCAAGCGGGAATACATCCAAGGGTATGAGATTTTAGCCCAAGATTTTGGGACCCTCCGGTCCCTGCAAGCGGTCCAGACCCTGTTTGGGCTTTCCTACTTCGAGTGGATCGACCTGAGGTCCCCGACCTTTCCGTACCGGGAACTCTATGGTCCCCAATGTTTGCGGATCCGTCTGGACCCAGGGGCCAACGACATGAACCTGATCACCCAGTACATCCTGCACATCTCCCCGGCGAGGTGCAAATTCAGCAGCGACATCCTTTACCCCAGGCTGCCCGGCGGCCTGGGCCGGGTAAAGCTGGGCCGAACCCTGGCCGAAACCGCCTACGCCTTGGCCCACCCACCTGAACCCAAAACCGTTGGGTTGGGGGTCTCGCCTCTAGGCTGGTTTTTTTTGGGACATTAAAAGTCCTTTTTTTAAATCGGCCCCGTCTCCTTACGGCCAGGAGACGGGGCTTTTTTTTGCCTAGCGGGGCTAAAAAAGTGGTTGAATTGGTGATTTTGGAATGCTTTCCGGCTAATGAAACACCAAAAAGTGCGGTGAGATCGGTGAAGTTAAATCACCCCTCTCTAGGAGAAACAAAATGGCCTTTACCGAAAAAACAACCCTTTGGGACTGCAGTTTGGCGAACCGGGCAGCGAGACCTGGGACGGACCTTTTTACCGGTCTTATCACATTCTTTCTCACGTTTTGAGCAACCTCAACGGTCAATCTAGGTTGACCAAAGGGGAGTATCAATCCCTTACGGACACCACTGGTTTGCTCAAAGGCATCGAAGTGGAGTTTTTTAATCCTACCGCCAACAGCCTCACCCGCATGGCTTTCCCGGACCTGGGGGTCACCATCTCCGACCTGCCGGAACTTTGGTACGCCGACAGCCTGACCGGGCAAATCGCCAAACAGACCTTGGACAACTACCAATCGGTTTCCCATCAGCTCAACAAATTTCCCTTACTTTACACAGGTTTTTACCAATCCGCCGGTGCAACCCGGACCCCCTTCGCCGAGCTCCTGGCCCCCAGGACCAACCCCAGGATGGAAAAACAGCGGCATTTTAAGAACCTGATTATGAACGGAAACTTTGACATTTGGCAGCGAGGGTCCAGTTTTCTTGGGGTCGGCGGGGCACAGTACACTGCGGACCGTTGGTATTTTTACAACAATCCCACTTGCACGGCGGTCTATAATGTGGCCCTAGAAAACAATCCTCCTACGCCTTCCCAAAGTGGGGTCCATTCCAAAAATTGCTTTCAAACCGATGTGGCCACCGTCCAAAACAATGCGTCCCTGGCTTCCACCCCGGACTCTCTTTGTTTTATCAGCCAACGGATCGAAGGACACTTGTCCAGGGTTTTGTTGGGCCAGGAACTGACCTTAAGCTTTTGGGTCCGGTCAGGAGTCCCTGGGACTTACAGCGTTTCTTTCCTCAACCATGACGGCACCCGAAGTTACTTGGCCGAATACAGCATCCAAGCCGCCAACAGCTGGGAGAAAAAATCCATCACCTTGCGCTTTGACGACCAAGTTTCCTCCTGGTTGACCAGCCCCGGCGTGGTTGGGTTGCGAGTCAACTGGGCCTTGGTGATCGGCTCCAATTGGCAGGGGGCCAAAGACAGTTGGTCGGGCGCTCAGGTGTACGGTACGGCAAACCAAGTCAACCAAGCGGGGACCTTAAACAACTTTGCCCTTTCTCAGGTGCAGCTGGAGGTCGGCTCCATCCCCACCGGCTTTGAATTTCGCAATGAGCAGGAAGAACTGGTGCTCTGCCAGCGGTACATGGAAAAAGTCGCAGCCATGACTCACATTAACGGCTTCGATGGCACTGTCTGTTATGCAGATGTAAGATTTCAAGTGCCCAAGGCGAACACGGCTCTCAGCGTAATGCAGTCGGGAACTGAAACCATCACTTGGTTTTCTGTCGGTTCAATACAACTCAGCAATCCCAGTTTGTCACATATTACGCTTTACAGTGCCATGCTCTTTTTCGATGCCACTAGTGCTGTCCCCTCTGCTTCTTATTATTACATGATTGAAGAGAATATTTGGATCTTAGGCGACTTTTAACCTCTCTCCAGGGCCTTTGCCAAAGGCCCTGTTTTCTCCTCCCGGTTGTCTGCCCCTTCTCTGGGATCGGAATCCCTTCCCTCTGCCGTTTTTGAATCAAAAGGGGAATAACCGATCCATGACTCCTTTTCCCTTTCCTTTATTCCCCACGAGGCACAGATGGCGTTTACCGAAAAAATGGACTCTTTAGGTCTTTGTTACAGCGAGCCAGGGAGCGAAACCTGGGACGGCCCCTTTTATCGCAGCTACCACATCCTTTCCCAGGTCCTGAGCAGCCTCAACAGCCAGACTAGGCTCTTGGAAGGTGAGTATGATTCGATTTCAGGACAGCTCAAAAATCTAGTGGTCGAGTTTTATGAACCTGTCACCGGAGCCTTGACCACCCAAAGCTTTGCCGACACGGCCGTCACCATCAGCAGCACCCACGAACTTTGGTTTGCCAACCTCAACACCGGGCTGATCGAAAAAATCACCCTCCAAGGCTACAATGCCTTGGCCCATGCTTCCAACCTTTTTCCGGTACTTTACACCGGCTACTACCAAGCTACTCTCCCCGGCAACGACCCTATCCTCGCCCCCGGAACCACTCCCTTTGCCCACTTCCTGGCCCCTCGGAGCAACCCCAGGTTGGAGCGGACCCAGGGGTTCAAAAACGTCCTGATCAACGGTAACCTGGACATTTGGCAACGGGGGACCACTTTTACCGCAACTACTGCATATGCGGCTGACCGGTTTATGATTACTGCATTTGGGGCATCGGTCACGGTTGACCGGGTGGCAGGCTACCCGCCCAACGGCAAAAGCCGGTACCTGATGCAGCTCACCGGTGCCACCGGGCTGACTACGGTTGAGGTACTGCAACGAATCGAGGCCTCCATGACCCCGATGATCCGCGGGTTGGCCACCTATTCCGCCTGGATTTACAACGGCGGAGCCAGCAGTTTCACCCCTTCGATCCGCTACTGTACCCCGACCGTGGAAGACACCTTTGTTGCCTTTAATGCCAATACCACCAAGGCTCTGCAACCTTGCCCCCCTGCAACTTGGACCAAAGTCAAGGCCACGATTGATCTTTCTGCCTTCACGGGCCTAGAGAACGGATTGGAATTCGCTTTGGTCTTGCCGGACGGCTCCTTGGGTGCCGGGGGTCTGGTCAAACTGGGCCAGATGCAGCTTGAAGAAGGACCGGTAGCAACCTTGATTGATCTCCGGTGTGCCAAAGAGGAGTTACGATTGGCCCAAGCCTTTTACTTCCGCTTCTCCACCTTTCCAGAAACCAAGGTCGCTTTGTGCAGGGCCATGTCTGCTTCCGGGTTATCCTTCCAAGGGGTCTTCTCTACCCCGGTGCCGATGAGACTCTTCTTACCCCACTTGACATATGGCGGTACTTGGCAGGGATACTCTCGGAGGCCTTCGGACAACAACTATGTTTCCTACAACGTGTCCTTGCTTTCAGCCTATGCAAATGTTGGAAATTTGGTTTCAGTAGTAATGGAATTCAGTGCCGGCAACGATTACAACATCAACGAACCTTGTTTCCTGAAATCCGGCAGTAACTACGCCTGGATTGCTTTGGATGCCGAGTTTTAAAGTTAGGTAAAACCGAGGTTGGGCGGTAGGCTTTGTAACCCAAACCGTCCGTCCCTTACAAAGACATTCCTCTTGGCAGAAAGCGAGGGTCCAAGGTAGGGTTCAGACTCTACCTTGGACCCTTTTTTAATGCCCTCTTGTGGGCGTTTCTCCCTGGCCCCCATGGAAGTCATCCAGTTTTTGTTGTTTGGTACCTTTTACCTGACCGTTTTTTTTGTTGCCTTTGGGTTGATGGCTGCCTTCGTTTTTTTGGTGGTGGTAGGTTATTCCCAACAGCGGGCGGAAAAAAAGGCCAAAAAGTCTTTGGAACCTTGAGCCTTGGGCTCCCCATGGCCGGACTTGCCCTTCCAGGCATCTTACCTTCCTTGCGCCTTTGCCGCTCTGGCCTTCGTTTAACGGCGAGGCTCCATGCTTAGCGGCCCGCTGCAAATCACCACCTTCCGCAAATCCAAGGCCTACCCCAAGTTTTTAAAGCCCGAACCTGCCCCACTGGAGCTGGCCCAAACATTGTTGGAATTGGCCCAGGTAATGATCGGCGAAAGCTTGGAGACCCTTGAGGCGGCCCTTTCGGAGGTTTCTTCGGGCAACCCCAAAGTGACCCTGGGGCTGGTCAAGGTGCTGCTGGAGCAGGGGACCTTCCGGCAGAAGGAAGTGGAAGAACCGGCCAGTTTGCGGGAACAGGTGTTTGATCTTTCCGCCCGGTACTGGAACGGTCAGGCGACCGCCTTGCCCGAGGTGACCGGGCACCGGGAGCAGATCCTCAAGGGGCATCCCGCCATCCCCCCCGGAGCGGACCCTTTGCCCATCCTTTTTGCCGACCTCCCTTCCCACCAAGTTCTGTTGTCTCTGCCCCCCCAAAGTGCCGGCGAACTCTTGGACCGGTACAATCTGGCCCAGGCCCAGGGGCTGCTGCTCAAGGCCGATTCCTTGACCCTGGAGGTTTTGGACCCCGATTGTTTTGCCGGATTGTTGCAGCGGATCCGTTTTTTTGGGCTGCTCTTTGAGGTCGAACCGCTGGGGTCCAAGGGAAACCGGCTGGTCATCTCTGGCCCCGGATCGGTGCTCGAAAACCCCAGGAGCTACGGTTTGGAGCTGGCCAACCTGTTCCCCAGCCTCTTGGGCCTCAAGGGGCAATGGTCGATGGAGGCCTGGATTCGGCCCCAAGGCAAAACCGGGGTCTTTGGGTTTGAGGTAACCCCCGACTCGGGATACCGAAGCCAAACCCACTTGCGGCAGGATTGGGGACAAGAGAAAATACTGGCAGTTGAAAAACGGTTCAATCAGCAATACAATCCCCACTGCACCGCCAAGTCTTTGACCGAAGTGATTCGGCTCCCCGGCAACCGTTATCTCCTGCCCGACCTGGAGGTCAGTGACGGCAAGACCAAGGTTCGGGTCCAATGGCTCCGGTATTTGAGCCCCCAAAAGCAGGCTTGGTTGCTTGCGGTCAAAGACCAACTGCCTCTGGGCTACCTTTTTGTCCTCAAGGGCCAAAGGGTCAAGTACCAGGGGCTGGTGGAAGCCCTGGGGGGCAAACTTGCCTTGGTGACCACCGACCTGACCGCTCCCTTTTTAAAGAAACAATTGGACTAGAGCCAAGATGCGAAAAAAATGGGACGGACATTGTCACAGCCAGTTTTGCCCACATGGCAGAGGCGAGGCAACCGAAGCGATGGTCCGCCAAGCGGTAGCCTTGGGCTTTGAGCGGTTGAGCCTGACCGAACATGCCCCCTTGCCGCCGGGGCTATTGGCGGACCAAAAACTTTTTGACGAACTGGCCCTCAAGCCCCAGGAGCTGGAGCCCTACTTCGACCATGTCCGGGGGCTCAAACAAAAATACCAGGGACAGATCGAGCTCCTGGTCGGCTTGGAGGTGGACTACATTCCAGGTTTTGAAGAGGTTGTGCTTGACTTCTATGACCGCTGGGGGGACCAACTGGAGGACAGCCTGCTTTCGTTGCACTTTTTGCCCGGCCCCGATGAGCCTTTGATGGTGGACTTTTCCCCCGAAGACGTGGCGGCAAGGCTGCTGCCCCATTATGGTGGATTGGAAGCAGTGACCTTGGCCTATTGGCATTGGGTGCAGGAATCGGTCCAGTTGCCTTTCCGCAAGTACCGCCCCACAAGGTTGGGACACCTGGGGCTGGTCAACAAGTTTGCCCAGGTGTTTGAACCTTGCCGTTTGGAGCGGGACTTTTACCGCCCCTTGGCCCAGGAAATCGCCCGGTCGGGCTACCAGTTGGATTACAATTGTTCGGGCTATGGCCGCAAAACCTGTGGCCAAGCCTACCTGCCCGGTGCTTTTTTGGCTTTGGCCCAGGAATTGTCCATCCCCTTGGTTTATGGTTCTGATGCCCATGGAATCCAAGCGGTAGGTCAGTTTTACGACCATTATCTCAAGGACTTGAATGCTTAATTGGCCCTCCTTAGAACCGATTTTCTCCGAAGAACGGCCCGAACGGTTCCGGCCCGAGTTGGTCAAGATCGTCCTGGGGCTGTTGATTCTCTTCACCTTGGTTTCCCAAGGTCCCTTCGACCCGGACCCGATGAATCTGGTCTGGCCCGCCCAGGGGATCGAAAACTGGTTTGGCCTACCCGGAGCGATGTTTGCCGGATTTTGGCTGCGGTTTTTTGGTTGGTCTTCCTTGATGTTGGTAGTGTTTTTGTTGTTTTCCCAAAGCACCCAACGGCGTTTTGCTTTGGCCTTTGTGGCAGCGGTGATTCACTTTTTGGGTTTTGCCTTGCTGGTCGGCTTGCTCTTCCCCACCGGGCACCCGAGGCTCGAACAGGCTTCGGGCCTTTATGGGCTGATGGGCAACCAAGCGCTGGGGTGGATCGGGGTGCGGTTCTTGGGCGTTTTGGTTTTGACCGCCTTTTTGATCAAGGCCTCAATGAACTACCGGCTTAAAAACCATTTTTTGGTTTTTTTGTTCCAAGGGGTCTTGGGGGTTTTGGCCATGGCCGAGATGTTCAAGGAAACCTTTATGGGCCTCAAGGCACTAAGCCCCAGCCAGCTCAAGCAGAGTTTGATGGCCGAACCTGCCTCGGGCTTTGGGCAAAACGATGAGGACACCACCCCCGAGCCGGGGCAATATGAAAAAGTCGCCGCCCCCTATGCTCCCGATGATGCTTTGATGCGTGCGGCTTTGGAGGCGTTGGAGAAAAATCCCTTGGGCGATTTTGGAGCAGAAGAAAAGAACCCGAAAAATTCGTCTTGACTTGTGGTTTTTCTTTTCGATAGCCTAATTACATTCAGTCGAGAGTACCTTCCCTGTTCATTCATACGCTTCTTTTAACTACCCGGTTTTTGATCCCTTGCTTTTTTGCTCCCTCCCCCAATCCTTTTGCGGAATCTTGATTCCAAACCCCTAGCCGATAGCTCCCTGTGTCAGTTGCAAAAACCCCCGTATCCAAAGCTCTCCCCAACAAGTCGGTCCGGTCGATCATGGCGGAAGCCAAAACCATTTCCCCGGACACCAAGGCCAAACTGACCGTCAACGGGATTGAGCCCTTGATTCTCTCCGAACTCAAACGGATGGACATCAAGGCCCTGGAAAAGATCGCCAAAGAGTACGACATCGAAAACGCAACCTCCATGTTGCGCCAAGACCTGATCTTCGCTCTGCTCAATGCACAAACCGCCAAAGGCGGGGCCATCTACTCCCAAGGGGTTTTGGAAACCTTGCCCGACGGCTTTGGGTTCCTGCGCAGTCCCGACTTCAACTACATCCCCGGCCCCGACGACATCTACGTCAGCCCCAGCCAGATCCGCCGTTTTAACCTCCGTACCGGCGACACGATTGAGGGCCAAGTGCGGCCGCCCAAGGACAACGAGCGGTATTATGCGCTGCTCAAAGTCGAGAAGTTGAACTTTGAAGAACCCGAGCATTCCAAGGACAAAACCCTTTTTGACAACCTCACCCCCCTGTACCCCGACGAAATCATCCGGCTTGAACATGGCGGCAAGGACAAAACCAGCCGGGTCATTGACATGTTCTGCCCGATTGGCAAAGGCCAGCGGGGCTTGATCGTCGCTCCGCCCAAGGCGGGCAAAACCATGGTCTTGCAAAACGTAGCCAACGCCATTACCACCAACTACCCGGACATCTTTTTGATCGTCCTGTTGATCGACGAGCGGCCCGAAGAAGTGACCGACATGCGCCGGTCGGTCAACGGCGAGGTGATCAGCTCCACCTTCGATGAACCGGCAACCCGGCACGTCCAGGTAGCCGAAATGGTGATCCAAAAGGCCAAACGCTTGGTCGAGCACAAACACGACGTGGTGATCCTGCTCGACTCGATCACTCGGCTCGCCAGGGCCTACAATACCGTCATCCCTCCTTCGGGCAAGATTTTGTCCGGTGGGGTGGATGCCAACGCCCTGCACAAACCCAAACGGTTTTTTGGGGCCGCCCGGAACATCGAAGGCGGCGGGTCCTTGACCATCTTGGCCACCGCCTTGGTGGACACCGGTAGCCGGATGGACGAGGTGATCTTTGAAGAATTTAAAGGCACCGGCAACATGGAATTGGTGCTGGACCGCAAGTTGGTGGAAAAACGGGTTTTCCCGGCCATCGAGATCGACAAGTCCGCCACCAGGAAAGAGGAACTGCTCATCACCAACCTTGCCGATGTTTGGAAGCTCCGCAGGCTTTTGGCGGCGACCAAGGCCCAGGAAAGCCTGGAATATTTGCTTGACAAGATGGAAAAGTATCCCTCTAATGAAGAACTTTTGAAGATGGTCAACGGTTGACCGACCGTACCCTCTTCGGACCCGACTTAAACGAACGTTTCGTCAACCTCCTAGGCTGTCCCTAGGTGAAATCGAAACCCCAAGGAGCCCAATGAAAGCCGACATTCATCCCAAGTACACCGACACCAAATTCTCTTGCGCCTGCGGCTTTGAGTCCACCATCCGCTCCACCCTCGGTGGGGTTCACAAGGTGGACATTTGCTCCAACTGTCACCCCCTTTATACCGGCAAAGAAAAGCTGGTTGACACCGAAGGGCGGATTGACCGGTTCAAGAAGAAATACGAGAATATCTCGGTTGGGAAAAAGAAGTAATCCACTCGGGGCTCTGCAAGGAGCCCCGGTCTTTTTCCTCCCCCCAAATCCATGTTTGACAAGCTCGCCCGTATTGCCGACCGCTTTGAAGAAGTGACGGCCTTGCTCGGGCATCCAGATACCCTCTCCAATTCCAAGCGCCTCCGGGAAGTCTCCCAAGAACAAGCCAAGCTCAAGCCGATCTATGATCTTTTTGTGGAGCTGAAAAAGGCGACCGAAGAGCTGGAAGGCAACCAAGCGATCATTGAAGACCCGGCCGAAGACCCGCAGATGAAGGAAATGGCCAGGGCCGAATTGGGGGAACTCAAAAAACGGGTGGCCCAACTGGAGCAAGAAAGCCAACTGGCCCTGCTGCCCAAAGACCCGGATGATGGCAAAAACGTGATCCTGGAGATCCGGGCCGGAACCGGCGGGGACGAAGCGGGCATCTTTGCCGGCGACCTCTTTCGGATGTACCAGCGGTATGCCGAACAAAAACGCTGGACCTTGGAGGTCCTGGAATCCAGCCCGGCGGTGCACGGCGGGTTCAAGGAGATCACCGCTTCGATCGAAGGGGCCTTCGTTTTTGCCAACATGAAGTTTGAGGCGGGCACCCACCGGGTCCAGCGGGTACCCGCCACGGAAGCCCAAGGGCGGATCCACACCAGCGCCTGCACCGTGGCGATCCTGCCCGAAGCCGATGAGGTTGAGGTCAACATCAACCCCGCCGACCTCAAGATCGACACCTACCGTTCCTCCGGGGCCGGGGGCCAGCATGTCAACAAAACCGAGTCCGCCATTCGGATCACCCACGTCCCGACCGGCATCGTGGTCGCCTGCCAGGAAGAGCGCAGCCAGATCAAGAACCGGGCGAAGGCGATGAAGTACCTCCAAGCCAAGATTTACGACCAACAAGCCCAGGCCCAGGCCAGCGAGTTGGCGGTTTTACGCAAAAACATGGTAGGCTCCGGTGATCGGTCCGAGCGGATCCGTACCTACAACTACCCCCAAGGCCGGATCACCGACCACCGGATCGGCCTGACCCTCTACCGTCTCGAAGAGGTCATGAACACCGGCTCGATCCAAGAGATCGTCAACGCCCTGGCCGCCGACCAACAAGCCGAACTGCTCAAAGCCGACCTGGGCTAGCCCTGGAGACGGAGCCCGAAACCGGCCCAGGTAACAGGCCCAACGGCCCTCTAAAACAACCCCATCCTTCCGCTCCCGAGGGCTGGACCGGCTACCGGGAAATGGGCTCCCTGGCCTTGACCCCCAGGTTGTCCATCACCTTTTTGATCTGCTCGGCCCGGTAGGGCTTGAGCATGTAATATTCGCAGCCCTCCTTGAAGCTCTGCTCGATCACGTCCTTGTTACTGTTGGCCGTAGCCATCACCACCGTGGCTTGGAAGTCGTCCATCCGCAGGTACAATTCTTCGTATTCCCGCAGTTGCCGCAAAACCTCTCGGCCATTGATCTCGGGCATCTCAATGTCCAAAAAGAGCAGGTAAAACCGGTTGTCCGACTCCAGCGAGGCCTTGTACATCGCCAGCGCCACATAACCGTTGGTGGTCTGCTCCACTCGGCCATAAGGGGCCAACATCTTGGCCAGCAAAAACAAATTGTTTTTGTCGTCGTCCACCAACAGTATCCTAGGCTGCATCCTCCCCCCTCTCCAAAGAAAAACAAAAACCGTCCCGAACTTTGGGCAATGTGTTTCAACCTGTCAACTGCTGAAAGCCCCAGGAAAAAGTTCCGCACTCTTGGGCGCAGGTTTTTGAGGCTGCATTCCCCCTTCTGCACCACCAATGTTTTCATCAGAGCAGATATTATTTCCGCTTTGGAAATCGCCTGTTCGTTAACGGCCCGCTGCCATTCTTGGTATTGGTAATTTGCAGAACAGAAGTATTGTCTGCTCCTATCAAAGGTAAGAGAAGGCCTCTTGGTAGAGCCGCAAGACGGTGTCCAGCTGGCCTCGGTCGGTGGGTTGTTGTCCGCTGGACTGTCCTTTGATTTTGACCCTCACTTTTTAGGAGAAGAGCATTTCCCCCCCAAGTGAACCCAAAAGCCCCCAAAAGGCCCGCCCGACTCGACCAGGACCCCACCTTGACAACCGATCCACCGGACCTATAGCCTTACCCAGGTTTCAAAACGAGGCTACACCCAAGGCACCAGTCCCTGGTGGCAGTAATTCCACCGCAATCCTGTTCCGTTTGGTTTTGTGAAAAAGCTGATCCAAGGGATCGTAGAGTTTCGCCGCAACGTCCAAGAAGGCTACCGGGAAGCTTTTGGCCGGTTGGCCACCGGCCAGTCGCCGGACACACTTTTTATCGCCTGTTCGGACAGCCGGGTGGTGCCCAACACCTTTGCGTCCACCGACCCTGGAGACCTCTTTGTGTTGCGCAACGTCGGCAATCTGGTCCCCCCTTGCGGTCAAGACGGAGTTTCGAGCAGCGATGAGTCCGAAGCGGCGGCCATCGAGTATTCGGTTGAAAGCCTGTCGGTCCAGAACATTGTGGTTTGCGGCCATTCCGAATGTGCCGCCATGAAGGCCTTGATCGACAACCGGAACAAGGTGAAGTACCCGAACCTCAAAAGCTGGCTCCGGCATGGGGATGAAGCGGTGCAACAATTGGCCGCAGGGATCGCCCTAGACCCCACCCTGGCCAAGCACAACCAGCTTTCCCAACTCAACGTGCTGCTGCAAATGGAGCACGTTAAGTCTTACCCGGCGGTCAAAAAAAGACTGGAAGAAGGCACCCTGGGGGTTCACGGCTGGTGGTTCGACATCGCCAAGGCGGATGTTTATGCCCTGGACGAAGGGTGGAAACGGTTTACCCTGATCGACGAAGAAGCAGCCGAACGGATCATCCGCCGACTGGTCCCCTAGTCCACCGGTAGAACCGAGCCAACCGTCAGGGTTTGCCCCTGGGGGCCGGTGGTGAGGGTTACGTTGATGAGGACCCTTTTGGTTTGCCCTCCCCCACAAAGCACCCGAATCTCGTAACAACTGGGCACCGGCAGGCCATGAAGCCGAGCATTGTTGCGGTCCGAAACCAATTCCAGGTCCAAGGGATGGACCAGTTCCTCCAATTTCTTGCCGATCAACTCCCCGGCGCTGTAGCCCAAAAGCTCGGCCAAACGGACGTTGCCGTAGATCAGTCGGCCATTTTCCATCAGAAAGTTGCCGGTCAAACAAGGCTCGTCTTCCTGCGGAAAGGGGGCCACCTCCAGCCACCGTGCCCAGTCGGGCGAAGTCAGCTCCGAGGGGGACTTTTGTTTGGCTTTTTTTTTCCGTCCCAATATAGACATCTTCCCTAGCCTTGGCGCAACAAGATGTTTGTCGGTTGAGAGCCCAAACCGGTATCCTTCAGCCTAATTGGGCTTGGGGGCCAACCTGGGGGGTTGGGAGAGGATCTTTTCGATCTTTTCTCCCAAAACATAAGAGTCAAAGGGCTTGACCACAAAACCGGTCACCCCTTCCTTGGCTGCTTCCAAAATGTTGTGCTTTTGGGCTTCCGAGGTAATCATCACCACTGGAATCTGCCGTAACTTTGCATCTCCCCGGATCTCTCTGAGCAAAGTAATACCGGTCATCTTGGGCATCTGCCAATCAAGCAGCACCAAGTCCACCGGCTCACTGTGCAGGATCTTTAAGGCCTCTTCCCCATCCCCGGCTTCGTGGAAATTTTGGAAGTACAGTTCCTCCAGGGACTGGCGCACCAAATGCCGCATGGGGGCAGAGTCGTCAACGATCAGGATGTGGATCTGTCGGTCGGTGGACATCAGGCTTCCTCTTCTTTTTCCGGTTGTGCTGCCGTCGGAACTTCAACCTTACGTTTGAATCCGTCGAGTTTTGATTTTTGCAGTTCCTCTCGGTCTTCAAAGTCCCGTTTGACCTCGTTGAAGTAACCTAAAAACTGGCTTTTTTCCGCCGGTTTCATGCTGGCCATCTTTTCGTCTTTGAGGCGGACAAAGAAGTTGAGGTAGTTGCTGGCAGATTTGGCGTTGTTCTGGTACAGAGCCAATTGGAACAGCAGTTTGGCCGAGCGAAGGGAAAGTTCGTTGTCCCGGGTGGACAACATCAATTCCTTGGACAACCGCTCGGCTTCCAGCAGTTCCTTTTCCGCTTCCCCCACATGGCCCGCATTCACCAAAATCTCTGCCAACCCCAGGCCCAAAAAGATGATCCCCCACCGCTGCCGGTCGTCGGGCCTTGCCTTTTGGAGCTGGTTGAGGCAGTGGATCGCTAGGCGGTACAGCTTTTCTACATGAGGCACCGAAGGATTTACGCTCTCCAGCTCTTGGAGCAACATCCCGTAGCTGGCTTTACGTTTTTCCGTCCCTTCCATCCATTGGACCAAAAAGTCCCGGTCCTCAAAAACCGGCGGGACCTTGTCCACCTCCTTGGCCCGGAAGCTTTCTTTGGCCGGAGAGGCAAACAGGCAGTTGGGGCAGACGCTGATCTTCACCTTGTTGAAATCCAAGGGGTGGTCCTGGGCGGTCATGGCTCCGACATAAACCGGCAGGCCAAAGAGGTTGGTCGCAGGTTTTTGGCTTTTGGGCCGCAACCGGTACACCTTGATCGGCAGATTGTTGTCACAAAGATAGCAGGTCTGTTCCCGATACTGGAGGCTGTTGTTTTCGCCGTGAGGCAACCAGCGGTCTTCACTTTTTTCCAACGAAGAGCCGGAGCCCAGGTCCACGAAGGCACCCAGCTTGGCCAGACTTTTTCGTTTCTGCCGCCAAGTGGTACCTCGTTTACACCAGACCAAGGTGCGGTCTTCCAGGGAGGCGGGGAGATTGCAGGCCTTGATGTAGTCCCCAATAAAAATCATCTCCTTGTTGGCCAGCTCATCGTTGAGCGACATGACCCGGAGCACCTCAAAAAAGATCAGGTAGATCACTTCCATTTCCAGGCCCGGAGGCGGGGAAAGCAGGGAAGGGCGCATACGGTTTTTGATGAAGGCGAGCAGCCGCTTTTTTTCCTTTTCTTCCGCCACAAAACTGAGGGCAGTCCGCAGGAGCTTGATCTCCATCGGGTCCACAATGCCGTCGATCATCACCACGCTGACCAGCACCTCGGCGTACCAGACCTTTTGCTGGTCAGTCATCTGGTGGAGCGGCACCCGGGGGTTTTTTAGAGTGACCTCACGGGGGACCAAAAGCCGTTGGTCTTCTTGCCACCGAAGCCCCTCTTCGGCCCACTGCATCAAGGTGTATTGGAAGCTTTTGGCAAAACCGAATTGGTTGGATAAGGTCTCCAGGAAGTTACGCTCCTCTTCGGCCAAGTCCCAGTCGGAGATGGAGAAGTTGAGGACCTCCAGGTAAACCTGGGGGAGCAGTTTGCGGTCCAGGTCGGGGGGGAGGACGATCGGTTCGCCTTGGTTGTTTTCCAGGTGCCGCATCAGTTGGGTGCGGTTTTCCAAAGATTTGAACAAACCTATCAGCCGTTGGAAGCTCTCGAATTCGCTCAAGACGATCTTCCCGTCCGCCCAAATGGCGTGGATCAGCAGATTGGCGAACCAATACTGCTGTGCGGGGGTCAAGAGTTTCATCAATTCTTCCATTTTCCTCCTGGAATGAACCTTTTTCCGTTGCACCAAGCGGGCGGACAAGGCTCCTCAATCTACGCAATTTTTTTTAATGGGGCAACCCATGTTTCAACCTAAACTGACTGGGGATTTGGCCTTAGAGAAGACTACCGACCCTGGAGGCTGGAGGGATTGGCCGGACCGAGGGCGAAGGCTAAAGACTCTCCTTTTGAAAGCAGAGCTATTTTAAGGGGTGGCGGCCCCCCTGAAAAAAACCGGAGCGGCAACCATCCCCGGTTCCAAGGTCCACAACCTTGTGCGTCCTCAGCCCCAAAAAAACGACGGAGGTAAAACCGGGCCTGACAAGCAAAACCACCCGACCGAAGCACTCACTGTTTATGGTCCATCCGGCGCAACAACTCCCAACCGATCCCCGCCCCCAGCCCGACCCCCGAGCCCACAGCGACACAAGTCAACAAAATGGCGAACATGAACCCTCCCCAGGTTGCCAGGGGGAGAACCGTTCCGTTGGGGGAAAGTTCCGCCGCCCTCTTTGTGGATGGAGACTTTATGACATATGGTGTTTGTTGCATAAGCCGGACCTTGCCTGGAAGTGGGAGTGCAAAAGCACCCCTTTGCTTGGGGATTGGCCCGCCGCCTCTGCTCCCCTACAAGGGCCCCCAAATGGGGGTTGCCCAAGAGTGCCTGAGCGGCTAAAAAGGGAGACACCTCTCAAGCAAACTTCTTTTTTGGCCCAAAGCACATGGAACCAACCAGCTACCTCCAGTCCTACCTTGCAAAACTCACCTCCGGCAGCGAAGCCAACCCGGCGGTGGCCGCCTATTATGCGGCCCTGGACCAGATCTCCAAGGTCAACCCGGCGGTGGTCCAGGGAATTGTAGGTGAGCTTCGGGACCAAAGAAGGAACCTCAAGTTGATCGCTTCGGAAAACTACTCCTCCTTGGCGACCCAATTGGCGATGGGCAACCTTTTGACCGACAAATATGCCGAAGGTTACCCGCAACACCGGTTTTACGCCGGTTGCGACAATGTGGATGCCATTGAGACCGAAGCGGTCAATCTGGCCAAGCAGCTTTTTGGGGCTGAACATGCCTACGTCCAGCCCCACTCCGGTGCGGACGCAAACATGGTGGCCTTTATCGCCATTTTGCTGACCCGAGTCCAGGCCCCGGCCCTGGAGGCGCTCAAGGAAAAAAATCCCTCCGCCTTGAGCCGTGAGGTTTGGGAAGGGGTGAGGGCGTTGATGCACCAGCAAAAATTGGTGGCCCTGGACTACTACTCAGGCGGCCATTTGACCCACGGCTACCGGCACAACTTCTCCGCCCAGATGTTTGACGTTTATTCTTATTCGGTGGACCGGGAGTCGGGGATTTTGGACCTGGAGGCGATTCGCAAGCTGGTCTTGGAGGTCAAGCCTTTGATCCTCTTGACCGGCTATTCCGCCTACCCCCGGAGAATCAACTTCAAGGCCATGCGGGCCATTGCCGACGAAGTGGGTGCGGTCTTTATGGTGGACATGGCCCACTTTGCCGGACTGGTGGCAGGCAAGGTCTTCACCGGGGACTACAACCCGGTTGCCCATGCCCACGTGGTCACCACTACCACCCACAAGACCCTGCGCGGCCCCAGGGGCGGGATGGTGCTTTGCACCCAGGAATTCGCCGAGTCGGTGGACAAGGGTTGCCCGGCCATTTTAGGCGGTCCCCTGCCGCACATGATGGCCGCCAAAGCCGTAGCCTTTACCGAGGCGCTCAAACCGGAATTTTCCACCTATGCCCAAAAGATTGTGGAAAACTCCCAGACCTTTGCCCAAGCCTGCGTGGACCTCAAGATGCCGGTGGCAACCGGGGGCACGGACAACCACCTCTTTTTGGTGGACGTACAAAAGGGCTTTGGCTTGACCGGCAGGCAGGCAGAGTCGGTGCTGCGAGAGTGCAACGTCACCCTCAACCGCAACAGTCTCCCCTTTGACGGCAACGGCCCCTGGTACACCAGCGGTCTGCGCCTGGGTACCGCCGCAATTTCCACCTTGGGGATGGGAAAAAAGGAGATGGTTGAAATCGCCTCGATCCTGCATCTGGTTTTGTCCAACACCAAGCCGGCCAAGGTTGCATCGGGGGCCAACGCCGGACAGGAAAGTAAGGCGAACTACCAAATCGATCCGCTAGTGGCCCAAACTGCCCAAGCTCGGGTCCAGGCCCTTTTGGGTCAATTCCCTCTGTACCCGGAGCTGGACCTGGCGTTTCTGCTCAGCCCCTTTGGTCTGCGCTAGTCCTATCCATCGGACATCACCTGATCGAGCCCCGGCTGGGGCTCGGTCTAGGTATTTGCACCTATCGATTTTTCCATTTTTTCCCTAGGCATTTCAAGGAATTTTGGTAGTCTGTCGCCAGAGATGGGGAAAACTCCCTACTTCTCTGGGGCAACACCATTCGTTCCTGAGGTCTTGGGTATCACAGTGGCAAAGCTAGGTTTTTTAGGTTCAACTCCCCCCAAAACTGCCCAAAACGGCAGCCCCAACCTGTCAGCGGAAGCCCAGGTCACCGAAGGTCTGATTGCCTTCGAGCGGCAGGCCTACTCGGTGGCCGAGGCGCTGTTTGTGACCGCCCTCAAGCTTGCGCCGGTAAAAACCGCCGAACGGCTGCGCACCCACCTCTCCCATTCCCTTTCCGCCGGACGGACCGAAGAGGCCCTGGCCCTGGGTAAGGCGCTTTTGGATGTCTTCCCCGAGGACTTTGACCTGACCAACAAGCTCGGCCACATCCACCGCCGGGCCGGGCAACTGGACTTGGCCAAAGAGTTTTACCGGCTGGCGTTGGCCAAAAACCCCAAGTATGTTTACCCCCAGTACAATCTGGCGGCCTTGGAAGCCGGGGTGGACCTCTTCGACCAGGAGGCCAAAACCGCCCTGGACCGTTTGGCCCGCAATGACGAGCACCACCTTCCCGACTTTTTGGGTGGCCCCGACCTGCTCAACCAACTGCGCCAACAGATGTCGGCCAGCCAAAAGGAAGAGCAATGCCAAGAAATGGTGTTATTGATCCGCAAAAAAGCCGCCAGTTTTTCAATTGTCGAGATCGAAGAGGCCATTGCCCTGTGCGACCAAGTAACGATGTTGGAGCAACAGGAAATCGAGATCAGTGAAGATTTGCTGGAACTGGCTTTGCGCCAAAAGGCGGCACCTTTTTTGAACCTAGAGGCGGGCCAACCTGGTTTTGGGCTGCTGGAAGCCCACCTTTTTAACCTGGGCCTCTTTTTGTACCAACACAAACGAGCCGGAGCCGCTCTGACCGAGCTGGACCAACTCAAGGCCAAAAAGAGCCGGTTTTTGTACTTGGACCTGCTGCGGGCCCTTTGTTTTTTCCAACTCGGCAACCAAGCCCATGCCTTTTCGCTCTTAGAATCGCTGGCCAAGAACCACCCTCGGAACCGTTACGTCAACGTCAACCTGGGCCAGCTGTACAAAACCCACGGCCAGAGGACCGAAGCGGCCAAGTACCTGCTCAAGACCGCCGCCCTGCTGGAGGAAACCGGCTGGGTCTTTGGCCCTAGTGCTCTGGAAGAGCAGGCCGCCAAGTTAATCACCCAAGAAAAGCCCGAACAGGCGGTCAAGTACCTGGAAGTGGCCCTGGAAAACTACCCGACCCCCGAGCTGGCCTTGAGTCTGGCCAAGGCCCATCTTTCCTGCGGCCAAATCACCCCGGCCTTTGAAAAGGTTTCCCTGGCCTTCGAGCAGAGCCGGGGCCTGAACGGGATTGAAAAAAAGATCCTTGCGGCGGGGGTGGAGTTGTTCGACCAGTTTGCCGACCTGATGTACCGGTCCAACCGGATCAAGGAAGCCGCCCAGGCCTTTGAATACTGTGCCAAGCTCGCCCACCGGCCGGAATTGCTGCAAAAGGCCATCAAGCTGCACCGGGCCTTGAACAATACCGAAAAGGTCCAGGCCCTGGAAAAGGAACATGCCGCACTGGTGGGGGACATCAAGGAACTACAAAACCAAAGCCGCCCGGACGAGCTGATGGCCCAAGGCAAGGCCGCCTTGGCCAAGAAGGACTACCAAAGAGCCATTTCCGCCTTTGAGGCCCTGCTCCTGATCAAGCCCGAGCCCCAAGCGGTGGCGTATCTGTACAAGATCTACGTCTCCCTCAAGCAGACCCGTGCCTTGACAAGGTTGCAGCTGAACTGGAAGTGGATGTTGGAAAAAGGGGCGACCAACCCAAACCTGAGCTGACCCCAAACGTCACTGGCGACGGGGGTAAAGGAACCGGCCAAAGAGTCCTGCTCTTGGCCCCCAGTCAGCCCCTTCAGCTTGACCGGCCTACTCCTTCCCCTCGCTTTCCAGCAGCCCATTGAGCGCCGGAGCCAGATTGCGCTGCATCACCCGGATCTGCCCCTCTTGCCGGGCCAGGTGTTGGATCGCAAAGCGCTCTGCCAGGACGATCCGGTTGTGGTAGGGCCGGAGGTCCGGGTTTTGGACCGCATCTTGGCCCAAGTGGAAGAAGTTGGCCCCCTGCTCGGCCAACCAAAGTTCGGATTCATAGGCTTGGCGGATCAAGAGATAAGCCAGAATCATGTCTCCAAACAGGTCCACCAGGGTCCGGGCGTTGACCAGTGCGGCGGCGCTTTTGCCTGCCTCCGGGTTCCATAGGTCGTTGACCAGCAGGAACAACCCCCCGGCAAAGTCGGTGAAGATTCCGATGGTTTCCTTGAGTCCCCCGGTTTTGGCCGCCAACCGGCTGACCTGCTCAAATTCCTTGAACAGGCTCGCAAAGGCACGGCCCTCATTGCGGGGTAACACTTCGGTGACGAATCTGGCGCACCAGTCCAGGTCCGAACCGCCCAAAAGACCGACCAGACCGGAGATTTGCAGTCCGTCCAGCAGCTCCAACCGGTCGTTTCCGGTCAACTTTACGGCAGAAAGCAGGGCCTGGGGCACATGTTTGCCTGCATACACCTTGAGGACCGTGCGGTAAAGCTCCAGCAGATCCGAAAAGTACTCTTCCTGCCCCGGCTTGGCTTGGCTCAGACAGTCCTGGTAAAAGGCGATCTGCAACACCGCCCCGTTGAGCCCTTCGGCCAACCCCTTGATCTCCACCAGCTGGTCCGCCGCCAGGGGGTGGTACAGCAAGGCCATGTCTTTTTTGGGGTCCTCTAGGTCTTGGACCCTTTTTTGCTGCCCCGCTTCCAGGGCCGCTTGGCAGGCCTGGGTGCAGAGGGAGGATTGCAACAGCAGGACTTGGTCCGCAGCCAGGGCCAAAACGGAACAGGTTGGGTCGATGAATTCCAACAACTGGGCTTCTTCCGTTGGTTGGGCAAAGTCCACCGCTCCAACCCCCACCGGCCCCCGAACAGGCACCAAGGGGCTCGCTCCAACGGCGGACAAAAAGAGGCCCAGTTTTTCCCCTTCCGGGCTGCCCAGCTTGGCTAAAACCAAAAACAGGGTTTTTAGATGATTCAACTCAAGGTACCGGCCCACCAGCGCCGGAGTCCGGCCGGTCAACCGGTAGGGTCCTGGGCCTTGGGCGAGCAGGGTTGCTTCCAGGTCCCCCAGGGCGGGGAAAAACCAATCCACTGCCCCCAGTATCGTCCCGTCCAAAAGGCCTTTCACCTGTGGGTCTTGGTCCCCAAATTTCTGTTCCAACAACCTGGCGGCCACCAGACTTTGCATCCAAGCGAGGTACAGCCAAGGGTCAAGACCGGCCAGCTCTTGTTGGTAAACCCGCTGCAAGGTCAGGGGTAGGGCAGGAGTCCTAGAGGCCAAGGGCCCGGCGGTTTCCTGGAAGATCAGTTTCCAGCGGTTGAACCGCTCTTCTCCCTCCAGATCCTTGAGCATCTGGGAAAGACCGGCCAAATCCTCTTCCCGCCAATGTTGTAAAGCCTGCAAGGCTTGGGGCAGGTCAAAGCCCTTAAAACCCTCGGAGTGACTCAAAACCTGGAGATTGAGCAGTCTCCCCAAGAGGAACTGGTGCTTTTGGAGCGGCTGGTTCATTCGCTTTCTGGTTGGTTGTTCGGCTTTTTGGCCGCAGGTTTCGCCTCTTTGGCGGGGGCAGCCGGAGCTTGGCCTGGGGCACCGGCCGGAGCTTGTCCCTGGGCTGCGGCATCGCTGGTTTGGTCGGGCGGATTTTGCCCTGCCTCTTTGGCGGCTTCTTCGTCTTGGATTCGTTTTTCTTCTTCCGGGGTCGCCTGGACCTTGCCGTCTTCGATGTCCTTTTTCTTTTGGATCCAAGCGGCTTTCACCGCCTCTTCCTTGGCCAAGGCCTCTTCCATCTGCTGCTTGGCGACCAGCTCGGAGTACTTTTTCTCAGCTTCCAGGTCCACAAACTTCCCGGCGAAGGGAACCCGGATCAGTTGGGTCAGGTCAAACCTCCAGCCCTTTTCCTCCAGGATGGCGGTCAAAGTCATATCCTTGAGCAGCTTCCGAGTCGGGTTGAGTTTGTATTCAAAGTTGACCCGCACATCGAGCAGAACATAGTTGCGGTAAAGGATGCGGACCGATTTTACATCGTTTTCGGTCAACGCCGGTTTCCAGGACAGGTCCACCATCCGCTGGGCAAACTCCGCCTTGGAGAGCCGTTTTTTTGCCGCCCGTTGGCCCAGGTCGTACATGTCGAAATAGAGTTCTTCCTTCCACATTTCCATCAGCGACATCAGCTGGGTCATCACCTGCTTTCTGAGGATCTTGGTCTCATAGGGATTGGGCTCCGCCTGGGCCAAAGGCACCCAAAGCAGCAGGACCAACAATAGCCCCCCTAAGAACCGGACCTTGTTCATTAAACCGCCTGATCGGAAGGAGGGGTTTTTGGCACCCTCGGCTTGCGCGGGGCTTTGGCGGGTTTTTCGGTACCGTCTTTTTTGCGGGTCGTCCTTTTGGCCGCCTTGGCCGCCTCTTGGTCCAACGTCTCCGCCTGGGCCTTTTGGACCGCCGCTTCCTTTAGGGATTCGTTGGCCAACTGTTCTTGTGCCTCCCGCTCCAACCTCTGCCGTTCGGTCAAAACCGGCGCAACTTCCGCCGGGGCCTGTTTGAACAGGTGTTGCTGGGGCAGGATGTACTCCTCAAAAAACCGGCCCAACCATTCCTTTTGATCCGGCTCCATGTATTCAAAGGTATAACCCCGGTCGGTCACCTCCCAAAACTTCTTGGATTTGACCCCCAACAAGGCGTTGCGGTAGTGGTGCAGTTTTTCCAAGGTTTCGCTTTTGAGGTCTTCGATCACCAGCCCGATCAAGGCAGATTCACCCTTGGAATACATGTAGGTGGAAAGGATCAGCTGGGCTTTGCGGATTGCGTCAAAGGCGAGAAAGTCCTTTTTGGGATCCACGTTGTCTTCGAGGCTCAAAAAAACCAGCAACATCTTTTCAAAGTTTTTGACCTTTTTGTCATAGGCCACCGCCACCATACCACCCAAGTCAAAGGCGGCGGTGAGCATCACAAACCACAACCCCTGTTGCAGACAGGTTTCCCCGTAGTACTTAAAATAAAAGAGGATTTTGGAGGCCACTTCCGGGTCGTAGTCCATCACCGCTTCGGCCAGCAGGCGGTATTGGTAAAAGAGGTTGAAGATCACCCGCACGTTTTTGTCGTTGATGGCAATGCGGATGTAGGTGTTAAAAAACTGGACCATCAGGTCCAGCACCTCGTCGTCCCGGTCCCGGATTGCTTCTTCGGCCAACAGGCGGATGTTCCTGGCAATGGTAGAAACTGCATCGGGCATCACCCGGATGGAGTTTTTGTAGATCAACTCCAGGTCCATGCAGGCTTTGGTTTCGACCCACAGCCGTTTTTCGCAGATTTCCTGGTAAAAGACCTGCGAAATCCCCACGAAATATTCCTGGGGGACGATGAACCATTCAGGGGGCAACTGCTGTTTGAGTTGCTGGTAATCCAGCACCATCTCCCGCATCTGGTTGAGCGCCATCAGCCCCAGGTTGCGGTCCATCTGGTTAACCGCCGAAAGAGCCGAGTCGGTGACCTGTTCGATTGCCCCGGCCACTTCGGCCTGGGCCGGGCCCAAGGATTCTCCGGGCTTGGTTTTGATCACCGAAAGCACCGCTGTCTTGGAAGAGACCTGGATGCTGTGCAGTAAGTTGGTGGGGGTCAAGAATTTAAACAGGTACAAAAAATAGGGGGCCAACAGGGCAATCTCGACCTGGGTCGCCACCACCAGCAGGAAAATCGCCAACTGGGCAAAGAAGGTGTCCTTGATCGAATAGGTGATGTAAACCGAGTAGATCAGGGTGCAGACCATAAAGGCGAAGTAGGCCCGGTTGACTTGGTCTTCCAAGAACAAATCGATCAGCCGGGTGCCGTACCTTTGGGCGGCCAACTGGAGTACGATCGCAATGACCGTGATCATGATCCCCAAGATGGCCGACAAGAAACCGGTAAAAGGGTTCAGGGCATCGGCAACCGCCTCTCCAGAGGAAGAAAAGGCCAGCACCAAAAAAGAGTCTTCCCCGTGGAAGTTGAAGTTCAGCAGCCCGAAGCCCAGGTACAAAAAGGTGGTGATCGAGATCAGGATCCCCATCGGCCAAACCCAGAACTTGAGCTTCTCTTGGGTCGTTTCGGGGACGACCAGAGGCCTCCTGGTCGGGCGAACGGCGATGCGGCTTTCGGGGGGCAAGTGGCCCACCCGTTCGGGTGCTAGGTTGCGGTTTGGCTCGATCATCCGGGCTTGTAAAAAGCAAAGGTTAGCGGTAGTCTGACAAGACGAGAAAAGCTTTGGGGCGATTTTTGGGGCGGTCTGCCGGGAGTTTTTTCAGACGGGGAAACGGGCCCAATGGGTTCCCCAACTTGGCAAACTGCCCTCAAATGCCCCTTGGTCTTTCCCCATACTGCCACTAGGACCCGCCGGTGCGCTCCCGTGGATTCTCTGGAAGTTGCACTTTAAAGTTCAAGTAAAGTTCAACTTTGGTCCGACCGGTGACAGGTAAAATTTCTTGGAAAAGCGGACTTTTTAAGGGCGGTATTCCGGCAAGATTTCCCAGTACTTGATCGCCCGTTGGTTCACCACTTTTCCGGTTTGCAACCCAAGATGCTCCACCGTATGCCAACGGAGCTGATCGATCAAGTATTCTCCGTCGGGAAAGGAGATTTTCAGGTAAAGTTTTTCGGCCACCGCCTTACTCAAAAGCAACCGATCGTGGGGCACCTCCCCTTTTTGTCTGTTCATGGAATTCCTGGAAAGTTCGCCCAAAGGCCCACAGATTCGGTTTGAACGTGGCACCCTGACCCTTGGCCTGCCCAAGAGCGACAAGGTGGCCAAGGAGCTGCCCTTTTTGGTCTGGGATGACCGGATCGGGGCCTACCGGGCCTTGGCCCAGGAGTACCGGAACCTGATCCGCTGGTTTTTTAAGGCCCAATTGCCCTACCAGGACTTGGCGGCCCAGTATAACAAGCTCGAACTGAAAATGCAAAGCCCCCACCGGCCCCACGACTACCAAACCGAGGCCTTGGCCCGGTGGGAGCGCTCCAAAAGAGGGGTCTGTGTTTTGCCCACCGGATCGGGCAAAAGTTTTTTGGCCCAAATGGTGATCCAATCCTTAGGTAGAAGTACGTTGGTCCTGGCTCCGACCATTGATTTGATCCTCCAATGGCAAAAGAACCTGGAACAGGCCTTTGGGGTCGAGGTGGGGCTTTTGGGCGGCGGCAGTCACGAGATCAAGGACCTGACCGTTTCGACCTACGACTCGGCCCGGAACTTGGCCCCCAACCTGGGCAATCGGTTTTGCCTGTTGGTCTTTGACGAGTGCCACCACTTGCCCAGCCCCGGCTTGGCCGAAATGGCCCGGTCTTACATTGCCCCTTACCGATTGGGTCTGACCGCCACCCCGGTGGCCGAGCCGGAGCGCATCGCCCTCAGCGCCGAACTGACCGGCCCGGTGGTGTACCAACAACAGATCGACCAACTCAGCGGTAGCCACCTGAGCCCCTACAAGGTGGTCACCCTACCGGTAGAGCTGGACGAGGAGGAGCGGGAGGCCTACGAACATTACCGGTCCATCTACCTGGAGTTCAAGGACGGATTCAACCTACTGTTTCGGGGCAACACCTCCTGGAGCCGGTTTGTCATGCACGCCTACAAAAGCCCCGAGGGCAGGGAGGCCCTCAAGGCCTTTGCCATCCAGAAGGACTTGGGCCTCTGCGCCAAGGCAAAGTTCGATCTCTTGGCCCAGCTCTTGATCAAGCACCAGGGATCACGTATCCTGATCTTCACCAACGACAACAAAACCGCCTACTTGGTTTCGGGGTTGTTCCTTTTGCCGTTGATCACCCACGAGACCAAGGCCAAGGAACGCAAAGAGATTCTGGCCCGGTTTCGGGACGGACGTTGGCCGGTGTTGGTCAACTCCCGGGTCCTCAACGAAGGGGTGGACGTACCCGAAGCCCAAGTGGCGGTCATCCTTTCGGGCACCGCTACGGTTAGGGAGCATGTCCAACGACTGGGCCGGATCCTGCGCAAACAAGAAGGCAAGGAAGCACTGCTTTACGAATTGATTACCATTGGCACCACCGAGGTTTATGCCAGCAAAAAACGCCGGGACCACCGAGCCTATGCCCCCTTTTCCTGAATCCTGGGGCGGCAGGAGGTACCATTCCATCTCCCAGGCCTACCAACAGAGGTTTGGGCAAAAGGTTCACAAGCTGGCTCTGTCGGTCTCCCAAAGCTGCCCCAACCGCAGTTCGGAGATCGGTGTCTGTGTTTTTTGCGACGAATGGGGCAGTGCGGGCATCTACGTCCGGCCCGAGCTTTCGGTGGCCGCCCAGATTGCCGCCTACAAGGCGGGCATGAAGGAGCGGTTTAGGACCCAAGGGTTTCTGGCCTACTTCCAGCCCTACACCAACAGTTTCACCCGGACCCAGGACCTGGAGCGACAACTCCGGGCTGCCTTGGAAGACTCCGAGGTCTTGGGGCTGATCATCGGCACTAGGCCCGACTGCCTCAACAAAAGCCTCTTCCCACTGCTCGCCGAATTGGCCCAAGAGACCTACGTTTGTGTGGAACTGGGGGTCCAAAGCTTTGAGGACCCTGCCTTGGACTTCCTCAACCGTGGCCACGACGCTGCCCAGTCCACCGAAGCGATCCTTCGGCTCAAGGAAGTGCCCGGTCTGGAGGTAGGGGTTCATTTGATCTTTGGGCTGCCCCATGAAGGGGACCAAGAGATCCTGTTTGCCGCCCACGAGACCAACCGACTGGGGGTAAACAACGTCAAGCTGCACAACCTCCATGTGCTCAAAAACACCCCCTTGGAAACCCTGTACCGGCAAGGGGACTTTACGCCCTTAGAACTGGAGGAATACGCCCGAAGGGTGGTGCTGTTTTTGGAACACGCCAACCCGACCTTGGCGGTAGGCCGGTTGGCGGCCAAGGCTTCCCGGGAAGAGGAGCTGGTTGCCCCGGCCTGGACCGCCCAAAAGATGCTGCCGATCAACCGGATCGAAGGGATGCTCAAGGCCCAAAACACTTGGCAGTCCAGGCTTTGGACCGGGGAGGCCCCATGGACCTGAACCCTTGGTTGCTCCAACTCAGGCACCGCTGGAACCTTCCCTTGGCCCTGCAATGGACCAACCTAGGTTTGGGCCTGGGGTTGTGCCTGCTTTCCGGTTTGTTGGTGGGGAACCTGTTACAAACCGCCCTGCCCGCCCCCAAGTCGGCCCCGCCTCGCTACTCGCCCCCGGCGGAACTCAAGGGCGATGAGGCCCAGCCGTTTTCCAAGTTTGAGGCCTCGATCACCTACAATCTGTTTGGGGTGGAGCTGGGCCAAGAGCCTACGGCCCCCAAGGACAACCAGGAGCCCCAAGGAGACCTTTCCTCCCTGCTCTCCCAACTGGAGCTCAAAGGGGTTTACCAGGGGCAACCCAAGCTGGCGGTCTTGGTGGACCGGCAAACCGGGCAACAGCGGGTCTTGGCCGAACAAGAGGTGAGTGACGAGCCGGAGTTCCACCAGGGCCTCAAGGTGGTTGCCATTGAAGGGGATTTGGATGGAGCCCGAGTCAAGCTGGCCTTGGGGACCAAAGAAGCATGGCTGGAAATGAATCGCTCCGGTTCTTCCTCCGGCCCCGTCACTTCGGCCAGCAGAGGGAACGATGCCGAAGGTGCCTCCCCTCAGCCAAGCAAAGCCGCCAGTACCAACGGGAAGGATTTTTATGTCAGCTCCGAAGAGGTGGACAGCCAGCTGAACAACCTGCCCACCTTGCTCAACCAAGCCCGAGTGGTGCCCTACTTCGGGGAGAACGGCAAGACCCACGAAGGCTACATGATCAAGGCCATCGACTCGGGGAGCCTGTACGAAAAACTAGGCCTGCAAAACAACGACGTGATCCAAAGGATCAACGGGGATGCCATCGACAGCCCCGAAAAGGCCTTTAATATGCTAAAAATGTTGCGCAACGAGCGGCAGATCACCTTAAACCTCAAACGAGGCGGAGAGGCTAAGACTTTGGTGTACCATATCAATTGACCTCCAGGTTGGTTTGGCCGACAAAAAAAGGTTCTGTACTAAAGCGGCAAAAAGGCATAAAAGGATTAGGACCCACAAACGACTTTGACCAAACCGGAACTGGAGCCATGACCCAAGAATCTTTCCCCCTCAAGAGCGGCAAACCTGACGAAGGGAACCAAGACAAGGCTGAGCAGTACATCCTGACGGTCTTCAACCAAGAAGGGGTGCAAGAGCGTCTGCGTGCCCAGATGCAAAAAGTGGTCAAGGACGAATTGGCCCGGATGAGCGGCCTGCTCAAGGAAGCGATCCGGGATTGGGTGATCAAGGAAAAGGCGAGGCACAACCCCGAAGAGGAGCGCCAAAAGGTCCTGCTGCTCGAAGAGCGGTTGGAAAACTTTGAGGCCAACGCCAAACAGTTGGAAGCGGAAAACCTCAAAATCCAGCGGCAATTGGAACTCAAGGAGCAGGAAAACAAGATGATGCTGGCGGGCCTGCAAAAAATGATGGGCAGAAAAATTCGGTGAAACTGCTGGTCAAAACCTCCTCACTGCTGGTCATTCTTTCGGGCCTTGTTCTGACCTCTTGGTTGTTGGGGGAGAACGAAACGGCCATCTGGGTCCATCTTTTGCTTGGCTTTGGATATACCGTTTTGTTCCTGCTGTTTTCCATGGACCACCTTTCGGCCCACGGCAAGGGAATCAAACGGCCCGGCTTGCGAAACCTCACCGGCGTGATCCAGCTTTTTTCCGGCGGTTTGGCCCTGGCGACCGGGTTTATCCTGTACCTGTACGGCTCAAAAGCCCTCAGCCCTTGGACCGAGATCCATTTGGCCTCCACCTTGGTATTTTTGGCTGCGTTGCTGGCCCACTTTACCCTTAAAAGGACACCGCCCCGATGAACATGTTCGAGACCATCCAAAACTCTTGGTTTCTTTGGGTTTGTAGCGCCGGAATGTTGGTCTTTATCCTGCGGTTTCTCGGCAAAAATCGCCGCACCGAAGTCCAGCCGGGGATGGCTACCAAGTCGGACCAATTTTCGATGCGCACGGTTTTTTTGAGTTTCAGGAGCGGAGAGGCCAGCCTGTTTTTTACGGTTCTTTCGATCCTGTTCTGCTGCTTCCTGCTTTCGATCTCCGTGGCCAGAGAGATTGCCACAGCCGTTGGGTTTACCTTTTAGTTGCGGCTTCCCCTTTGGGGCGGCTTGAGCCGTTCCTGCCTCAGGGCCTCGCTTGGGAGAGCTGGAGCAGCTCGGCCAGCAGGTTCTCCCGTGCGTTTCTCGGTTGTTCCAACAAAATCACAAAAGGCCGCAACCCCCGGTCGGTCTTGATGTAGCCGATGTAGTTGTGCACCCCGGTTAAGGTCCCGGACTTGAGGTAGATGTTTTTGTACCTTTTGTGGGGGTGCAGCAATTCATAGTGGGGGGCGAAGGTCACCAGAATCTGGCCCAACAGGTTGGCGGTCACCCGGTTTTCCCGAGCAATGCCGCTGGCCTCGACCAGCGCAAATTCACCGGGCTTGGGGGCAAACTTCTTGGCCACCGACTGGCCAAACACCTTCAAGGACTTTTCCTCAGCTGCAGGCCAGCCGGACCGCTCGGCCCCCAAAACCAGGAACATCTGGTTGGCGATGTAGTTGTTTGAAAACTTGAGCAGCCCGGCCAAAATCTCGGGCAACTCCCGGCTGTTTTCGTGGGTCAGAATCTCCTTGAACTCCACCCCCAAGGGGCCGTAGGAGATCGGCCCTTCCAAGGTGAGCCCTTCCCTGGCAAAAACGGCCATAAAAAGCTCCCCGGTATAAAGCAGTCCCTCTTTGGGGTCTTGGGTCAGGTTGAGCCGGTCAGTGATGCCCGGTTTTAGGATCAACCCCTTTTTGGCCGAAAGCGGGGTTAGGGGGGTCGCCTTTTCGGCGCTGACCACCTGCCCGTCCTTGTTTCTCTTGAGGAAAAGGCTGTTAAAATTGACCGCCAAAGCCCCGTTGATGGCATCGTAAGGGTTGAGGGTGTTGGTGGTGCCCGGAGCCTTGGCCGGAGCCTGGAACATCGAACTGTCCAGCCGGACCGACTTGAATTGGTTCATGTTCAAGTCCTTCAGTTCCTTGGCCACCAAGGCGATCTCTTCAGAAACCAGATAAGGGTCCCCAAACCCTTGGATCCCCAGGTCCCCTTGGGCATTGATGAAGAACCTCGTCTTGGGCCGGTAGTGCGGACCCAGCTCTTCGATCAATACCGCCGCAGTCAGAACCTTGATCACCGAGGCGGGGGCGTAGGCTTCGTTGGCCCGATAGGAGACCAGCGGTTTGCCTGTTTCGTCCAACAGCAACACCGACCCTCGTTTGATCAGCTCTGTGATCTCCTTAGGGGCGGATTGGGCCAAGGTGATGGAACCGATCCCCCCCCAAAGGAGGAGGGCGAGGCCCAAGGTTTTAATAAGTCCGGTAGTTGGGCGCTTCTTCAGTGATATAAACATCATGTACGTGGCTTTCCTTGAGGCTTGCTTGGGAGATCCGCAAAAATTTGGTTTGGGTCCGTAGGCTTTGGATGTCCGGCGAGCCGGTGTACCCCATGCCCGCCCTCAAACCGCCGACCATTTGGTGCAAGGTTTCGGCCAGCGGCCCCTTGTAGGCCACCCGCCCTTCGATCCCTTCGGGCACCAGCTTCATCTCGTCCAGCCCTTCTTGGAAGTAACGGTCCTTGCTGCCTTCCTTCATGGCCCCCAGGGAGCCCATGCCCCGGTACTGTTTGTACCTGCGTCCCTGGTAAAGGATGATGTCTCCGGGGCTTTCGTCCGTCCCGGCCAGCATGCTGCCGATCATCACCACCTGGGCTCCACCAGCCAATGCTTTGACCAAATCGCCGGAAAACTTGATGCCCCCATCGGCGATGATGGGGACACCAAACTCGTCGGCCGCCTTGGCGCATTCAAAAATGGCGGTCATCTGGGGCACGCCGATCCCGGTCACCACTCGGGTGGTGCAGATCGAACCGGGGCCGATACCCACCTTGACCGCATCGGCACCGGCCAGGATCAGGTCCCTAGTCGCTTGTCCGGTCGCCACGTTTCCGGCGATCAGCTGAACATCGGGGAATTCTCCACGCAATTTTTTGACTGCCCGAAGCACCCCTTCGGAATGACCGTGGGCGGTGTCGATCACCAACACGTCAACCCCGGCCTTGACCAGTGCTTCAGCCCGGAGCATGGAATCCGTACCCACGCCAATCGCCGCCCCGACCATCAACCGGCCCGAATCGTCCTTGCAGGCGCGGGGGAATTTTTTGGCCTTTTCGATGTCCTTGATGGTGATCATCCCGGTCAGTTCAAACCGGTCGTTGACCCGCAGAAGTTTTTCGATCCGGTGTTCGTGCAGCAGCGCCTTGGCTTCTTCGAGGCTGATCCCTTCGGTCACGGTGACCAGCTTTGACTTTGGGGTCATCAGGCTGCGGATGGACCTAGTAGGGTCGGTCTCAAAACGGATGTCCCGGTTGGTGAGAATCCCGACCACCGTCGGCCCCTCTAGGACCGGAAAGCCGGAAAAGCCGTACTGGTCCGCCAGTTCGAGTACCCGGGCAACCGTGTCTTCGGGGGAAATGGTGATCGGATCGGTAATGGTGCCCGCTTCGGACCGTTTGACCATGCCAACTTGGTGGGCCTGGGCTTTGACGTTGAGGTTTTTGTGGATCACCCCCAAACCGCCTTCCTGGGCCATGGCAATGGCCAGATTGGCTTCGGTCACGGTGTCCATCGCCGAAGAGATGATCGGAATGTTCAGTTTGATTTTTTTGGTCAAGGAAGTGGAAACCTCCACTTCACTGGGCAAGACCTTCGAGTGCGCCGGGACCAGCAAAAGGTCGTCAAAGGTCAATCCATCGTTAATGATCCGCTCGGCACTCATCTAAATCCTCCTTTACAACCTCATGGTGATCCGATTAAATGGCACAGGCCCTTTTTTGGATCCGGTTCATGTTAATGGTTCAGCATAAGGCCATCTTCTCTCCAAGTCAAACGTCATGAAGGGCCTTTCCCCCCTCTTTTTAAAGCTCGAACAAGTCCAGCAGGCTCTGCCCAAACTCCGGTCCCAAGTTCTTGAATTAGGAGGGGTTCAAGGTGGTGCTTTGGCACTTTTGGCGGCCGAATTGGGCCGCAGTCTGGGCCAAGAGGTCCTGGTGCTGGTCGAGCATTTTGAAGGGGCCCGAGCGCTGGCCGAGGACCTGAGCTTTTACCTGGACCCCCAGAAGATCCGTTTTTTTCCCCATTACGACACCATCCCCTACGACCGCCAGTCTCCCGACAAGGAGGTAGTGGCCCAACGGCTGCTGTCCCTGGTGGGCTTGGCCGCAGGCCGCCCCGGAGTAACGGTCACCACGCCCCAGGCGCTTTCCCAGGTATTGGTCCCCAAAGGGGTCCTGACCGAAGCGGTGTTCTCCATCAAGGTCACCGACCTTTTTGAACCGGCCGAATTGGCCCGCAAGCTCACCCAGCTGGGGTACGTGCGGGTCGATCAGGTGGAGGACAAGGGGGAGTTTTCCCAACGAGGGGAGATCTTCGACCTCTACCCCATCCAGCTGGAAAGCCCGGTCAGGGTCGATTTTTTTGACATCGAGGTGGAGTCGATCAAGTCCTTTGACCCGGTCAGCCAACTGAGCCTGGGGTCCTTGGAATCCATCCTGGTCCTGCCTGCCCAAGAGGTGATCTACAGCCCCGAGCGGATTGAGTTGGGATTGGGCGCACTCAAGACCCTGCGGGAGGGCACCGACCCCCAGGAGTTCGGCCAAATCTACGAGGCCATTTCCGAGGGCCATTCCTTTTCGGGGATCGAAAACCTGTTGCCCCTCTTTTACTCGGAACCCCACCGGCTCCTGGACTACCTCCCCCCTTCCGCCTTGGTGCTGGTTTACGAGCCAGATCAGGTGATGAACCGGACCCGTGACGCTTTTGCCGAAACCAAACAGGAATGGGACTACTCGGTCAACGAAGGCCTTCCCACTTTGCCGCCGGACCGGCTGTTCTGGTCGCCCGAGCGGCTGAGCGAAGAATTGGCGCTCAAAAAACCTTTGTTTTGCAACTCTCTGGAATCCTCCAAGGCTGGGGCCTTGAGCCTCTCTTGTCTGACCAACCAAGGGCTGAGCGCCTTGTCCGGGGACCTGGAGAGCGCCCGGCAAAGCCCCCTGCGCCGGACCTTGGGCCAGCTGAAAAACTGGTACCACCAGGGGGCCAAGGTCCTGCTTTCCACCGACTCCTTGGCCCATGCCCAGCAGCTCAAGGAAATCCTGGCCGAGATGGAACTGACCGTAGAGATCGAGCGGGAATGGACCCTCAAGGAACGTTGGCATTTTTTCTCCCAACCCAAACTGGCCACCGAGCCCAGCTTTGTTCTCCTGCCCCAGCCGCTCAACCAAGGGTTCCGTCATGCCGACTCGGCGGGCAACCTGCAGCTGGTGGTGGTCAACCAAGAAGACCTTTTTGGCCCCAAACAAAAAAAGCGCCGGGTCCGGGGTACCAAGGCCAAGGACCTTTTTACCAGCCTTGAAGACCTCAAGGTCGGGGACTACGTGGTCCACATGGAGTACGGGATCGGCCAATACCACGGGTTGATCGGGATCGATGCGGGCGGACACACCGAAGACTTTTTGCTGCTCACCTATTCGGGGGGCGACAAGGTTTATGTTCCGGTGGACAAGCTCAATCTAGTGCAAAAGTTCACCGGCTCCGAAGGCGGGGCCATGCCCCGGCTCAACAAGTTGGGCGACAAGGCCTGGGCCAAGACCAAGGCCAAAGTTAAGGCCGAGGTGGACGACATGGCCGGGGAGCTTGTGGTGCTTTACGCCAAACGCAAGGCCCAACGGGGGGTCGCCTTCTCCCCGGACGGCAGCTTGGCCCAGGAATTTGCCCTGTCCTTCCCTTACGAAGAGACCCCCGACCAGCTGCGGGCGATCGAAGAGCTTTCCAAGGACATGGAATCCGAGGTCCCCATGGACCGTCTGGTCTGCGGGGACGTGGGTTTCGGCAAGACCGAAGTGGCCATGCGGGCCTGCCTCAAGGCGGTGGCCGATTCCTACCAAGTGGGCATCCTGGTGCCCACCACCATCCTGGCCCAGCAGCATTACGAAACCTTGGTAGAACGGTTTAAGCCCTTTCCGGTCAAGATCGGCTTGGTCAGTCGGTTCCAAAAGCCCAAACAGATCACTGAAACCCTCAAGGCGCTGGAAACCGGCCAGCTGGACATCCTGGTAGGGACCCACCGGTTGCTGTCCAAGGACGTGAAGTTCAAAAAACTGGGGCTTTTGGTCATCGACGAAGAACAGCGGTTCGGGGTCCGGCACAAGGAACAGCTCAAGGCGATGCGCACCCAGGTGGACTGCCTGAGCCTTTCGGCCACCCCGATCCCCCGGACCCTGCACATGTCCTTGATGGGGATTCGGGACATTTCGGTGATCAACACCCCGCCGATGGACCGTCGGGCGATCCGCACCCGGCTGCTCAAGTTCAGCGACTTTGTGATCCAAGAAGCGGTGGAACGGGAGTTGCGCCGTGGGGGGCAAATCTTTTTTATCCACAACCGGGTCGAATCGATCTACGAAGTGGCCACCTACCTCAACGCCCTGCTGCCCCGGATCAAGCTGGGCATCGCCCACGGCCAGATGGGGGAAACGGAACTAGAAGACGTGATGCACGGCTTTATCGCCAAGGACTTTGACCTGCTCCTCGCTACGGCCATTGTGGAATCCGGGTTGGACATCCCCAACGCCAATACGATCCTGGTCAACAACGCCGACCAATTTGGCTTGGCCCAGCTCTACCAGCTCCGGGGTCGGGTGGGCCGGAGCCGAGCCCAGGCCTATGCTTATTTCTTGACCCCCAAGGACAAACTGCTCTCGGAAATCGCCAAAAAACGGCTTTCGATCCTCCAGGAACTCAACCACCTGGGTGCCGGTTTTAAAATCGCCAGTTACGACCTGGAACTGCGGGGGGCAGGCAACCTGTTGGGTGCCAGCCAGTCGGGGCAGATCCAGGCAGTAGGGTTTGAGCTTTATACCCAAATGATCGAAGAAGCGATTGGACAGCTCAGCGAGTCCGGCCCCCCCGAGACCGCTAAGTCCGAAGTACGTCTGGATTTGGGCCTTGCCGCCAACTTGCCAGAGAGCTACATACCTAGTATGAATTTGAGGTTGGAAGCGTACAAGGAAGTGAGCCTCGCCAAAACCGAAGAAGAGCTTTGGGAGTTGCGGGCCGGCTTGGAGGACCGCTTCGGGCCGATGCCCGAGAGTGGGGCCAAGCTGTTTTTGTCGATGCAGATCAAACTTTTGGCGCAATCGATGGCCATCGAGCGGGTGGGGATCAAGGGCAAGGAAATGGAACTTTCCTTTGGCCCGGCCTTCCGCCCTGATCCAAACAAATTGTTTGCCCTGATCCAGGCCTCCAAGTTCCCGATCCGCCCGGCTCCGGGGAGCCGTTTGATTCTCGGCCTGCAAGGCGACGCTGAAGCTGCGCTGGTCTTACTTAAAACCCTCAAGCCTAGGCTTTTGGAGATCAACCTTGAAGAAGAAGACCACCCTACTCTTTAGTTTGTCTTTGGGGTTAAGCCTCCTGTATCTGGGCGGTTGCAACCCGGAAGAAAAGACCAAGGTGGCCCTGGTTCCCGAGGACGAAACCATTGCGGTGGTCAACAACCAGAAGATCCCCCTTTCCAAGTTCCAGGCCCGGTACCAGACCTTCCTCAAAAAATACGGCAGTCTCAGCCCCCAAGGGGAAGACAACCGCCAGACCATCAAGGCCATCGTGATCAACCAACTGATCACCGAAGAATTGATGACCCAAGAGGCGAACCGCAAGGGGCTCCAAATTTCCAAAGAGGAACTGGAGACCACCACCGAAGAAGCCCTGACCCCCTACCCGGAGGCCAACTTCGACCAACAGCTGGCGGCCAACAACCTGACCAAAAAGGAATGGAAGGAGCGGATGCATTTTTTGCTGCTCCAAAAGCGGCTGATCGAACAGGAGGTGCTCAACCGCATCCCGATCACCAAACGGGAGATCAACGCCTACTTTAAAGCCCACAAAAAGGAGCTGGGCCACGGCAAGGCGGTGCGGGTCCGCAACCTGACCTTGGCCTCCAAGTCCGATGCCGATGCCCTGCTCAACCTTTTGGAACGAGGTGCGGACATGAAGGACTTGGTCCGCCGCCATTCGATCAGCCCCGACCGGGTCAACGAAGGGGACCTGGGTTTTGTGGAAAAAGGCGAGATGCCGCCCGAGATCGAAGCGGCCATTTTTACCTTGAGCAGCAGCAACCTCTACAGCCCCGTGGTCCACAGCCAAGACGGGTTTCACATCTTCCAATGGCTCCGTACCCGTGCCCAATCAAGGTTGGCGGCTGAAGATGCCAAGGACGAGATCAAAACTGCCTTGGTCACCGAGCGGCAGGCGGAAACCTACGAACGTTGGCTCAACCGACTCAAGGAAAACGCCACCATCCAGATCGACGAAAAAATGCTCAAAACCGAAGAGGGCTTCTAAGGATGAACATTGTCCTGGTCGGTTTCATGGGAGCTGGGAAAACCGCCATTGGCAAGAGATTGGCCGCCCGGTTGGGCTACCGTTTTTTGGACACCGATGCTTACATCGAGGTCAAGGAAGGCAAGTCCATCGCCGAAATCTTTGCCCAGCAGGGAGAGGCCTACTTTCGGGCCTTGGAGACCCAGGCCTTGGTCCGCCTCGAATCGGTGAGCAACCATGTCATCGCCACCGGCGGAGGCATCTTGACCACTCCGGGCAACCTGGAGCTGATCAAAAAAATCGGCACCTCGATCTTCTTGAACCCTGACCTGGACAAGATCATCGAACGGGTGATGCGCAACGACAAAAGGCCCCTGGTGCGGACCGAAAACCCGGTTGAAACCATCAAGGCGCTGCACGCCAAACGGCTGCCCCTGTATCTGCAGGCCGACCTCAACTTTGTCCCCGAAGGGACCCAGTTCAACAGTATTCTAGACCAAATCATCCGGTTGCTCTAATGACGTTGTCCCAAGAATTGTTTGAACGAGGGTTGATCGAAAAAACCACCTCGGAAGAATTGCTCCCCAAGCTGGACCAAGGGGGGCTCACCTTCTACGTGGGTTTTGACCCGACCGCCGACTCCCTGCATGTCGGCCAACTGGCGGTTTTTAACCTGATGGCCCTGCTCCAGGCTCAGGGGCACAGCCCGGTGGGACTGATGGGCGGAGCAACGGGCATGATCGGCGATCCGGGGGGCAAGTCCCAAGAGCGCAATCTGCTTTCTGAAGCGCAGTTGCAAGAAAACATCCAAGGCATTGCCGCCCAGATCCACCGGTTTCTGGCCTTCGAGGGCGGTCCAAAGGCCAGAATTGTCAACAACTACGACTGGTTCAAAGGGATCGGGTTCATTTCTTTTTTGCGAGACATAGGCAAACATTTTTCGGTCAACCAGATGATCCAACGGGACTCGGTCAAGTCCCGACTGGAACGGGAAGGAGCGGGGATCAGCTACACCGAATTCAGCTACATGCTGCTCCAGGCCTACGACTTTGTGGTGCTCTTCCAAAACCACGGGGTCACCTTGCAGTTGGGCGGGGCCGACCAGTGGGGCAACATTGTCTCGGGAATCGACCTGGGCCGCCGGTTGGGCACTGCTCCCCTGTACGGCCTGACCCTGCCTTTGATCACCAAAGGGGACGGGCAGAAGTTCGGCAAAAGCGAGTCCGGCACCGTTTGGCTCTCCCCGGAAAAAACCAGCCCCTATGAGTTTTACCAGTTTTTCCTGAACCAAGCAGACGAGGACGTGGTGCGGTTCCTCAAGGTGCTCACCCAAGTTCCGCTGGCCGAGATCAAGGAGCTGGAGGCCCAGGTCCTGGCCGAGCCGCACAAACGGGCGGCCCAAAAGCGTCTGGCCGAGGACTTGACCCGGAGGGTCCACGGCCCCGAGGCCTTGGCCAAAGTGCAAAGGGCTTCCAAAATGTTGTTTGGGGAAAAAATCTCCGACTTGGATGAGGCGCTGATCACCCAAATCTTTAAGGACGTACCTTCGGTCCAGTTGGAGCGGGCAAGGCTCGAAGCCGGGTTGCCCCTGATCGATGCGCTCTTCGAGGTAGGGGCGGCCAAGTCCAAGGGGGAAGCCCGTAAATTGATCCAACAAGGCGGGGCTTATGTGAACAACGAGCCCCAAAAGGAACTGGAGTTTCTGCTTCGCCCCGAACATCTGGTTTCCGTCCGGCATCTGGTCTTGAGGACCGGCAAAAAAAACTATGCTCTTTTGGAGTTCTCTTGAACCCTTTGGTCTTGAAATTCCAGCTCCACTACCCCGACATGGCCGTGCCCAAGAAGGCCCACAACACCGATGCCGGAGTGGACCTGACTTGCATGGCGGTGGAGCAGAAGGGGGAGCGGGTGTTTTTTTTGGACACCGGGGTCAGCCTAGAGCCCCCGGCTGGCTACTACACCGAGCTGTACCCCCGGAGTTCCATGGCCAAAAGCGAGTTTGTCCAGGCCAACTCGGTGGGGATCATCGATGGAGACTACCGGGGCCGGGTCCTGATGCCGGTGCGCTATTTGGGCTCCGGCGACCCGCTTGCCGCTGCGCTCGCCCTGGTCGGCCAGCGGGTGGGGCAGTTGGTGTTAAAAAAAATGGAGAATTACGAGGTGCAGGTGGTGTCTGAACTGAACAATACCCAAAGAGGAACCGGTGGATTCGGCAGTACGGGCGCTTGAGGACATGGAGGGATTTGAGGACCTGCGACGTTTGCGGGTGGCCATTTCCCATTATTGGCTGGTTACCTGGAGAGGGGGAGAAAAGGTCTTGGCTTCAATGCTCAAGCTCTTCCCCAAGGCGGACATCTACACCCTTTTTTACGAACCCAAGGTCTGTGGTCCCTACCTCAAAGGGCACAAGGTTTACCCTTCGGCGATCAACGGGCTGCGCAACCACCACCAGTTGGTCTTCCCGCTGTACCCTTACGGCCAACGGAGCCTTAAGCTCAAAGGGGACTACGACCTGATCCTTTCGAGCGAATCGGGACCGGCCAAAGGCATCGCCAACCCCAGCGGCATTCCGCACCTTTGTTACATCCACACCCCGATGCGCTACTGCTGGGTGGACCGTGAATCTTACCTAGCCCGTGTACCCCGGTTGTTACGTCCCTTTGCGGAGCTGGAGTTTGAGCGGCTCAAACAGTGGGACCTTCAAACCGTTGAAGGGCCGGATCTGTACGTCGCCAACAGCCTCAACGTGGCCAAACGGGTGGAGCAGTTTTACGGCAAAAGCGCCAACATCTGTTACCCGCCCATCGACCTAGGGCTCTTTGAGGCCCCCTTGACCCAAGGGCCACAGGACTTCTACCTTTCCTTCGGGGCCCTGACCCCCTACAAGCGGGTGGATCTTTTGGTCGAGGCGTTCAACCGGTCTGGCAAAAAGCTCAAGGTGATCGGTGACGGCTCGGAAATGGGCCGGTTGCGGGCCCAAGCCCAGCCCAACATCCAGTTTTTGGGTGCTTTGGATTCGGTCCGGCTGGACCAGGAAATCAAAGGGGCCAAAGCCTTGCTCTTTCCTGGGGACGAAGACTTTGGTATGGTACCCCTAGAGCTGATGGCCCGAGGCATTCCGGTCATCGCCCTGGCCAAGGGCGGGGCCTTGGAGACGGTCAAACAAAGTTCCATCGGCCCTGAGGCCTCCACCGGGATTTTTTATCCCCAAGACAATTTGGAAAGTTTGGAGCTGGCCCTGGAAACCTTTGAACGAAGCTGCAACCGATTTAACCCCCAAGCCATCCGGGACCACGCCCGGCGCTTTGGAGAGGACCGGTTTTTGGCCTGTTTGGCAACCCAAGTCCGAGCCTTGTTGAACCGATGATCCCCAGAAAAAAGTCCCAGGTCTTTACCTCTCTCCTGTTCCTGAGCGACCAGCTGATCCTCTGGGCCTGTTGGTCCTTGGCCTATGCAACGAGGTTCGAGTACCTCTCCTTCCCCCCCGCCTCCAGCACCCCGCCCTTTTGGGCTTACTTCCGCATCTCCTGGGTGGTAGTGGTTTTGGGCAGCGTCAGCTTCTTTTATGCCCAAATGTACCACCCCAAACGGCTCTTCCACTACGGTGGCGGAACCGGGGCGATACTCAAGGGGATGGTGTTTTTGTCGGTGGCCCTGCTGGGGTCGAGCTTCTTTTACCGGGAATTTTCCTTCTCTCGGGTTTTTGCTCTGCACTTTGTGGTGGAAGGGTTCATCGGTGTCTTCAGTTTCCGGGTGTTTGTCCGTTGGTTTTTGGCCTACCTGAGGCGCAAGGGCCGCAACATCCGCCGGGTCTTGGTGATCGGCCAGGGCCACACCGCCGAGCTGCTCGCCCAAAAGCTCAAAGCCAACCCCGAGTTGGGGCTGATCCCGGTCGGTTACCTGGGCACCGGGGAAAACCCCAACCTGGGCCTCTCCTACCTGGGTTCCTACCGCGAACTTTCGGCGGTGATCGCCCACAAGGCGGTGGACCAAGTGTATCTGGCCTTGGATTCGGACCAACAGTCCGACCTGGGGCCGCTGAACCACCAACTGGCCATTGAAACGGTGGACCTGCATTTTGTCCCGGACATCTACCAAAGCCTTTCGATCAACCCCGAGGTATTGGACTTTGACGGCATGCCGGTCTTGGCCTTGCGCCAAAGCCCAGTGGACGGATGGAATCAGGTGCTCAAACGGGCTTTTGACCTTGCCGTGGCGGCCTGCTCGATCCTGGCGGTTTTTCCGCTTTGGATCGTGATCCCACTGTTGGTCAAACTCTCCAGTAAGGGACCGGTTTTTTACCGGCAAACCCGGATGGGCCTCGACGGAAAGCCCTTTGGGATGCTCAAGTTTCGCAGTATGCGTACCGATGCGGAAGCAAATACCGGAGCGGTTTGGGCGACCAAGGGGGACCAGCGGGTCACCCCGGTGGGCCAGTTTTTGCGCCGCACCAGCCTAGACGAGATTCCTCAACTTTTTAATGTAATCTCCGGGGACATGAGCATTGTGGGCCCCCGGCCCGAACGGCCCGAACTGATCAAAGACTTCAAAAACCAGATCCCCAACTACATGCTCCGGCACAAGATCAAGGCCGGTTTGACCGGCTGGGCCCAAATCAACGGATGGAGGGGCAATACCTCCTTGGAAAAACGGATCGAATACGATATTTATTATTTGACCCACTGGTCCATCTGGTTTGACCTGAAGATTTTTATTCTTTCCCTGTTCAAGGGATTTGTGGACCCAAATGCTTATTGACCGGGCGATTGCGCCTGCTCAGCTACGTTCACCCTTTTGGCCCGGACCGACCCAGGTATGAAAAAGAACTCCTCGAACAACAGTGGCTCCCAGTTTTCCATCGACATGGACAGCAAGGGAGTGGTGATCTTCCTGGTCCTGGTCGCCTTGACCGCCGGGAGCGTGTTTTACCTGGGCATGTTGTTCGGCAAGGCCGGGCGTAATGCCCATGAAAAGGTAGAGCTCAAAGGGGTCGCCGGAGAACCGGCTCCCGACACCTTAAAACCCCCTACGGACCTGAAGATCTACGACCTGGGCGGAAAAACCCCGGAGGTCAACGCCTTGCAAAAGGAATTTAACTCCCTGCAAGAAACCAGCGCCCCCACGGTAGCCGCAGAGTTCCAAGCCCTGGACCAGGAAGCCAAGGATATGGAAACCCTAAAAGCCCAAGCCAAAACCTTGGACCAGGAACCAACTCCGACCGAAACCGAGGCCCCGGAAGCGAGCAAGCCCAAGGCCGAATCGGGCGCTTGGCCGGACATCGTCAAGGAAACCACCGAAAAGTCCAACCAACCGCTTTTTACCGTCCAAGTCCTGGGCACCGGGAACCGGGCCAAGGCAGACGCACTGGTGGACCAGCTGAAGTCCAAAAACTTTGATGCCTTTGTGGAGAGCCTCACTTCCGAGGGCAAGCAGATCTACCGGGTCCGGGTGGGTCGGGAGAACTCGGAGAAGATCGAGAAGGTCAAGGACCGGCTGGAGCCTTACATCAAGGGCCTGGGCCAACCGGCAGTGGTGCCGCTGCATTGATTCTATCTAGGGCAGCCCGGAGGTTTTGGGCCGCCCTTTGTTTGAAGCCTCGACTCCCCGGCCTGTGGGTGCAACGGCTGGGGGGCTCACCTGGGCCTAAGGCTTTTCCTCCAGCGCTGCTCTCCCCTCAAGCTTCCGGCTTTTTGAACCGGGCCAAGAACTTGGCCCTTGCGTCTTCCTTACGGGCCAAGGCCGCTTCGGGCGGCTCTTCGCCTACTGGAGGTTTGTCGAACAGGCTGGGGTTGATCTCTCCAACAAACCGACTGGGTAGGTTTTTGACCCATTCCCCATAAACCATCCTCGCTTGGGCCATCGAAAGCACTAGCCTTTTTTTGGCCCGGGTGATGGCCACATACATCAACCGTCGTTCTTCTTCCACATGACCATCGGTGACCGCCTTGTGGTTGGGGAATTGTCCGTCCACCATGCCCACCAGGGCCACAAAGTCAAACTCCAAGCCCTTGGCGGAGTGGATAGTCAGGAGGTTGACCTTGTCCAGCTTCTCGTCGGTGCCGTCTTGCTCGGTGAACAAGGAAACATAATCCAAAAAGGCAGCCAAGTCGGCGTTTTCCCGCCGCTCCCCGTAGAGGTATAACGTGTTGAGGAACTCCAGGTAGTTGGTCACCTTTTGCTCCCGCTTTTTCTCTTCCTTTTCTGACCGCTCCAACTCCCCCTTGAGGTCCAGCTTTTCAAACAAGGACTGGAAGACCTCCCAAAAAGGGCTGCCTTGGATCAACATTTGTTTGTGTTGTTCAATCAGCTTCACAAAAGATTCCACATGCTCCAAGGCCCGGCCCGAAAGCCCGGTCAGCTCCTGGGCTTGCTTCATCACCTCATAAAACCCCCGAGCTTCGGACCGCTGGGCCGCCACCGCTTCAATGGTGCTTTTGCCGATCCCTCTTCTGGGGTAGTTGAGCACCCGAAAGAGGCTGACCTCGTCCTTGGGGTTGTGCAGGAACCTCATGTAGGCTAGGCAGTCTTGGATCTCCTTGCGATCAAAAAACTTGAGCCCTCCGATCAGTTGGTAGGGGATGCCCTTGTCCCGCAGGACTTCCTCGATGGACCGGGACATAAAGTTGGACCGGTACAAAAAGGCGCAGTCTGCCCAGCGTTTGCTGGCCTGGATACGGAAAACCTGCATCTGGTGGACCACCTCTTCCATCTCTTCTTTGGGGTCCGGCGCATTGACCCAGGTCAGTTTTTGGCCCGCTTGGTCCTGGGTCCAAAGCTTTTTGGCCATCCGTTCGGCATTGTGGGTGATGATCGAGTTGGCGGCATCCAAAATCACCTGGGAACTTCGGTAGTTTTGTTCCAGCCGGATCACTTCCGCCTCGGGGAAGTCCTTTTGGAAGTCCAGGATGTTCCTGATGTCCGCCCCCCGCCAACCGTAGATCGACTGGTCGTCGTCCCCGACCACACAAAGCTGCCGTCTTTTTTTGGCCAACTCCTTGACCAACCGGTACTGGACCTTGTTGGTGTCTTGGTATTCATCGACCATCAAGTACCGCCAACGTTCCCGGACCGGCTCCATTTCCTCGGTGTGGTGAAGGAATAGTTCTTGGGCCTTGAACAGGATGTCTTCAAAGTCCAGGGCGTTGTAGTCCTTGAGGTGGCTGTTGTAGGAGGCAAAGATCTTGCCCATCTGCACAGCCAGGGGGTTTTCCTTTTGTTGGAGCAGAAACTCCGGCCCCTTACCCTCCCCCTTGTGGGTCATAATCTCGAAGTACAAGGACTTGACATTAGCCGCCGTGGCCTCCAGGTCCATCTCTTCCATCACGTTTTTGAGGCACTGCTGCTGGCTGGTGGTGTCGAAGATGACAAAATCCCGCTGATAGCCTAAGAGATGGATGTACTCCCGGAGGATTCTTACACAAAGGCTGTGGAAGGTGGTGATGGTCAGGCCCTTGGCCTTTTTGGGGACCAGTTCCGAAACCCGCTCGTTCATCTCTTTGGCCGCCTTGTTGGTGAAGGTCAGCGCCAAGATCCATTCGGGCGGAATCCCCCGCTCCAAGAGGTGGGCGATCCGCACCGTAATCACCCGAGTCTTGCCGCTGCCCGCACCAGCCAAAAGCAATACCGGTTTGTCGGTCAAAAGGACCGCTTGCCGTTGGGGTTCGTTGAGGTCGGAAAGGTTTAAAGACATGAGGGAAAAACCAAAGGAAAGATGACCGAATTGTTAGCACCTGCCGGGGATTTGGAAAAGCTCAAAATCGCCTTGGCCTACGGGGCCGATGCGGTCTATCTGGCGCTGCAACGGTTTGGGTTGCGCTCGGGGGCGGACAACTTTACGGCCCGAGAGCTGGCCTTGGCGGTGGGGCTCGCCCACCAGGGGGGCAAAAAGGTTTACCTCGCCCTCAACGGGGTGCTCCACGATGAGGAACTCCAAGAACTGCAAGGTTTCCTCTCCGAACTGCCCCGGCCTTGGCCGGACGGGGTGATCTGTTCGGACCTGGGGGTGATGGAGCGGGTGGCCCGGCACACCGGCTTGCCGATCCACGTCAGCACCCAAGCCTCAGTGCTCAACTCCTGGGCCGCAAGGCTCTACAAGGATCTGGGGGCCAGCAGGATCGTCCTGGGCCGGGAGGTCTCCCTGGAAGAAGCAGCGAGGATCAAGGATGCCTGTGGCCTGGAAGTGGAGCTTTTTGTCCACGGGGCTATGTGCATGAGCTACTCGGGCCAGTGTACCTTGAGCAACTACCGGTCCGGCCGGGATGCCAACCGAGGGGGCTGCGACCATTCCTGCCGCTTTGCCTACCAATTGAATGACCCTTCTGCCCCGCCCAGCCCGTTGCTCTCCTCCCAGGACTTGAACGGCCTGGGTCTGCTCAAGCGCTTTGAGGCCTTGGGGCTCGATTCCGCCAAAATCGAAGGGCGCAAAAAAAGCAGCCTCTACCTGGCCACCACCCTGCGGGCCTACCGGGCGGTATTGGACCAACCCGCCCCGGACCTGGACTTTTGGCAGGGAGAACTCAACAAGATCAGCCACCGGAGTTACGGCACCGGCAACTTGCTCCAAGCAGCTGGAGCCGATTCGGTGGACCTCAAAGAACATGAGGAGCCTTGCGACTACGAAATGGCCGGGACGGTGCTGGCGGCGGACCCCGCCCAAGGCCGGGTAGCCTTTGGTTTTAAAAACCGGTTTTATTTGGACATGAAACTGGAGTTCCTGGGCTTTGGGGGAGAAACCATTGAGTCCCAAGTCCTGTCCCTGACCGATTTGGCCGGAACCCCCTTGGAATTGGCCCAGCCCGGTCAGGTGGCCTGGATCGACCTGAACCCGCCCCAGCCTCCCTTGACAGTCGCCCGGATCGCCGCCAAAGCCCTGCAACGGACGGGGCCGGGTTTGGGGTAAAGAAAAAATGGGTTTGCCTGAACTTGGTTTTCCTCTTAAACTGGGACATCCCTTTCAAACCAAAGGCCATGGCTACAGCCCCAGACCCCTTACTGCAAGTCACCACCACCCTTCCCAGCCAAGAACAGGCCTTGGAACTGGGCCGAGCCCTGGTGGAACAGGGGTTGGCCGCCTGTGCCCAAACCAGCGGGCCGATCACCAGTCAGTACCGCTGGCAAGGCAAGTTTTGTGAGGACCGGGAATACCGCCTGACCCTCAAGACCCGTTTGGGGTTGTACAAAGCCTTGGAAAAAAAAATTCAGTCCCTGCACCCCTACCAAGTCCCCCAGATCCTGGCCACGGAGCTTACGGCCTGGAACCCGGAGTATGCGGAGTGGGTCCGAGAAAACACCCTCTTACCGGAGTCCTCTTGAAAAAGTTGTTGTTGACCCTGTGGTTGCTGGCCGGTTTGGCCGGTTCCGTCTTGGCCCAGGAAGGGCTTTTTGCCGAGATCCACACCTCCAAAGGGGTGATCAAGGCCAAGCTGTACTTTGAGGAAGTGCCGACCATCGTCGAGAATTTTGTCCGCCTCGCCGAAGGCACCAAGGAATGGAAGGACCCAGCGACCAAAGAGAGGGTCAAACGGCCCTTGTACAATGGGTTGGTCTTCCACCGGGTGGTGCCCGACTTTATGGTCCAAACCGGTGACCCGACTGGAACCGGGTTTGGCGGACCGGGCCATGAATTCCCCGACCAGTTCAGCCCCAAGCTCCTGCACAACCAACCAGGGGTTTTGTCCATGGCCAACCGGGGACCCAACACCAACGGCAGCCAGTTTTTTATCACCCACCTCGCCACCCCTTGGCTGGACGGGCGGCACAGCGTCTTCGGGCAGGTCCTTTCCGGCCAGGAGGTGGTCAACGGCATCACCCAAGGGGACAAGCTGGAGAAGGTAATGATCCAACGGGTGGGGAAAAAGGCGGAAGCCTTTGCCAAATAAGGCCCAGACTCACACCCAGAAGGCCAGGGGGAAAAAGCTGTTGAGGTCCTTAAAAGGGACCGGGGCGGCCTGAGCTTTGGCTTGGGTTTCCAGCCGGTGGGCCAGGACGCTCAAACGGCCATAAATTTGGTCCCTGACCCTTCTGAAGGCATCGGCCCTTTGCTCTTGGCTGCCGCTGGCCGCAGCGGGGTTTTCAAAGGGCAGGTGGACCACAAATTTGGTTTTGATCTCGGACAGGTCGATCCCTTGGGCCTCATGGCTGAGGGTCACCAACAGATCAAACTCCCGCAGAGGCAATTGGTCCAGGGTTTTGCTGACCAGACCACTGGAAGCAAACCCCCGTTCCTGCAAGGCGCTGAGCGTCAAGGGATGCAGACCGCCGGACTCCTGCCCGGCCGAATGGACCTCCCATTGGTCGCCGCACAGATGGCGAAAGATTACTTCGGCCATCAATGACCGGGTAGCATTGTCCTGGCAGAGAAACAGGACCTTGGACTTTTTCATGGACCCAACCAAACAAAGGTTCGCCTCCAATCTCCCCGGTTTGTTGGCCCCCTGGAGTAGAGGGGCAACAAATTTCGGTAAAATCCGAACCCCCGCCTTGAGGATGCCGGTTCACCGACCTTTTGGCAGATCTTTGGCCCCTTGCAACCCCAATCTTGTCCCCACCATGACCCAAAAACTGTTATGCCTGATCGCCGGTTGCTGTTTTGGCCTTTCTGCCTTTGCCGAAGACCTGACCCAACGGGTCGAAGACGTGGTCACCCAAACCAAGGAGCAGGTTTCGGCCCTGGAAGACCGGGCGGATGCACAACCTTCGGGGGAGGAGATTGAGGGAAGGGGGGAGCGGCCTTATCCTTATCTGGTCGGCAAATACTTCACCAGCGCCGGGGCCTCGACCCAACGGGAAGGCCAAGCCATCAAGGGGGAAGGGGCATCCGGTTTTGGTTTTGACCTGGGCTACCCTCTTGGCTCCCCTTGGGCCTTGGAGCTTGGCTACCAAGCCGGGGGCGGCAAGGCGACCACCGCTCAAGCCTTCCGGCCCCGCAGGGCCACTGTCGGTACCGATGCCAACTATTCGGACCTGAGCCTCAGCGGGGTTTACCACCGAGCCTGGGGACCGGCCTGGGTTTGGATCGGAAAGCTGGGGCTGATCCAGGAGACCGCCAGCCTCTCCATCCTGACCAACCAGTCCAACCAAACCGCCACCAGCTGGACCGGGGCGGTGGGGGGCCAATATTTTTTGGACCGGCACCAAGCCTTGGTCCTGGAGTGGGAGAGAAACGGCCTTCCCGACAACCCTCGGGCCTACAGCCTGTTTGTGGGCTTTAAGTTTGCCTTTGGTCCCTAAGGCGGAGTTGCACCGGTTTTCCCTCTTCCTCTGGTTTTTAAAAGGCTAAAAAATCCCCTGCGCCTGGACGGGGGCGGGTTCTGTGAAGGTGCCCTCTGCTCGGGCCATCCCAAGTCCTACGCCTTCCACCTGGGCTACAAATACGGTTTTAGCCGGTAGAAACTTAAGCTTTTTAGCCCCAAAAACAAAAAGGCCGGTGCCCTTGAACCCCAAGGAAACCGGCCTTTTTGTGCCTCCATCAACCCCGGTCAGGCCGGTTTGTAGGTCCCTATGGTGGTGCCAAAACGCAGGCCTTGCAACTCTAGGCCCCGGACCCGAGCGAGATAACAGGCCCCCTTGAGCAGTTCTTCGGCCACCTGCACCACCTTCCGGTTGGCCGGTGCTTCCAGGCAAGTTCCCCGCACCCAATCGTTGAAGGCCCCCATAGCAGGGCCGGTCCAAATTTGGTAGTCCATCTCCCGCCCAGCCGTCGCCGCTTTGGCCCAATGGCTGGCTTGGCCGAGGTACCACCGGAACACCAGGGCCATCTTCTTTTTGGGGTCCTTGAGGCCCCGGTCCAGTTCGTTTTGGTCCCGACGGCTGAAAAACTCCACACAGTCCTGCCAAACCTGATCCAGGCTTTTTTTAAAAAATTGGCTCTCCAGCTTTTGCCGCTCCAAGGCGGGAATCTCCTCTAGGCTGCCGTAGGTTTGGTAGAGTTCATAAAGCTTTTGGGCCCGCATGGCAAACAGGGTTCCCCGGCGTAGAACCTGGAGCTTTACGCCCTGTTCAAACATATCCGAAGCGGGGGCCATGATCACGTCGGCCATGCTGGCTTCGGCCAACAGTTTTCTGACCAGGTCGGAAGTGCCCGACTCAATGCAGGCTTGGTTGACCGACCCGGTCAGCACATAGGCCGCACCCATCATAAAGGCCGCCAGAGTGGCTTCGGGAGTGCCGATGCCGCCGCCCGCCCCGATCAGGATGCTTTCCTTGTATCCCCGGCTGGCCTGCACCTCGTTACGCAAGGCGAGAATCGAAGGCAGGAGGTTGACCAGAGGCCGGTTGTCGGTGTGTCCGCCCGAATCCGCCTCTACGCTCAAAGCGTCACACATGGGCACCTGTTGGGCCAATTCCGCTTCCTCGGCAGTGATCAGCCCTTCGGCCAAAAGCCCGGTCAAAAACTTCTCGGCTGGAGGGTTCAAAAACCGCTCGGCCACCTCTCGACGGCTGACCTTGGCGATCACCCGGTTGGGCACAGTGACCCCGGACTTACTCGCCTTAAGCCCCTTGACCCGGTACCAGACCAGATAAGGGGTCAGGTCCAGGTAGGCGGAGGCCTCAATGGTCCGCACCTGGTGTTTGAGGAAAAGTTCCACCGCCCCCCGCTCCAGGGCCACCTCGTTGGGGCTGTGGATCAGGTTGAAGGCGTAGGGTCCGTGGGGCAGGGCCTTTTTGATCTCCAAAATCGCCGCTTCGATCTTGCCCCTCTCCAGGCCCCCGGCCCCGAAGCTGGCCAGATACCCGGCCTTGCCCAAGGCGATCACCATGGCGGCAGAGCTGATTCCGTTGGCCATAGAGCCCGCCAGATAGGGGTAAGAGCAGCCGAACCTTTGGCCAAACCTGGGGTCCCCCAGGTCGGCAGGCTGCACCGGCGGAGCGTAGCCCATCAAGGCTTCCCCCTGCTGTTCCGGTCCCCCGTCGATACTCAAGCCCAGTCCTTTGTTGGTGGCCACCGCATAAACCGCATGTTCCAGCGCCAAGAGGGCTTCCTTGTGCCCTTCTTCGGTCAGGGCCAGGGACTTTTTGGTGCCCTTCCACCCCATCAGGGTCACCTTCTTTTTGGACTCGATCAACATTAGACCTCCTCGATCACAATACTCACGTCCTTGACTTCATAAATCCGCAAACCGTCCTTGTAAAGGTCGGCATCGGCAACCAGGGTGACCGCTCCGTTGGGCTCGGTCTGGATTTGTTTTAAATGCACCTCGGTTTCCATCCATTGGTTCTCTGGGATGATCTGTCCCCGGTATTTCCAACTGGTGGTCCCCAACTGGTGAGTGAACCGGGGCTGTTTGAACCCTTGGGCCAACCCTTGGGTCCAGGCAAAAGCCTTCAAACTCTGCAAAATCGCCTCGACCCCCAAGGAGCCCGGCATGACCGGGTCCTCAAAGAAGTGGCAGGAGTAAAACCAATCTAGCGGATCAATCGCTTTTTTACCATAAACATATCCCTTACCCATCCGTCCACCGATCGGGTCAAGGGCAATTTGGTCCAAAAAGTTGAGCCGGTTGCCCCCTAAGCGCAGCTCCCCGGCAAACAATTCGGGGTGCTCCGAAAGAGGCAGGACCAAAGGCAAGGGGCGGGCGGTCTCGTGCCACAAGGGTCGCTTTTTGCCCGAATCCAAGCCCAGCTGGTTGGCCAAGGCTTTGGGGGTGAAATAACCGAAGGTGGTTTTGCCTTGGTAGAACTTTTCCCCCAACACCCAAAGTTCAAACCGGTACTGTTGGATGATGGTTCCCCCGGTGGCACTGGTCGAATCCAGCCAAATCTTGGCAGTGATCCTTTCCCCGGCCAAAGGTGGGTCTTGGAGCAACTCCGCTTGGGCATCCAGGTTCCTAAAGCACAGCTGCTGGTCCACAAAGGCCAAGGGGCTCTGCACCGCCGCACCCAAAAAGCCGCAGGGTTGGAGCGCAATTTCCATGATCACCGCATAAGGTACCACCCCACCTTGATTTTCTCTTAAAAACCAAGCGTCTTTGGGCACATCATATTCCGACTCCAGGTAGGCCGGGACCTTGAGGTTGCCCGGCGTTCCCTCGAACTTGGGCACCCGGCTGATCAGTTGCAGGTCCCCGTTGGGGTTTCTTTGACTCGGACGGCCCTCAAAGGGCAGATAGGCCGGACCAAAACACCGGGCCAAGGAGCCCAAGGCAAACTCTTCGACCGCTTGGTCGTCAAAGGCCAACTCCCGTTGGGGCTTCAGGGTCCGGGCATCCCCGCCGGTCTTTTCGACCAGCTCAATCCCCACATCCAAAAAGTCCACGATCACCTTGCCTTCCAAGAGAATCTCCACGTTGGCCTTGGCATAAGGCCTCGGGGATAGGCCAACCTCCTTGACCTCCATCTTGTATTCCAACAGCCCGTCTCCGGGCAGCACCTGCCCCCGGCAGCGGACCTTGTTGGCCAAATTTTTGATTGGCACAAACCGGGCGTTTTGGGTTTGGGTCTGCATCCCCAGGTACAGCAGGTAAAACTCCAACAGCTGCACACAACCTTCAGCCATCAGACTCCCGGCCAGACAAGGGTCGTCTTGGAAGTGGCAGGTGAAGTACCAGTGGTCAGGCTTAAATTCCTTTTGCGCCCAAATCTCTCCCAGGCCCCAAATCCCGCCCTGGGGATTCACTTGGGTGATCTGGTCGAGCATCAAAAATTCTTCGGTGCTAAAGCGCAGACCCGGATTCTGTCCCTGCTGGTCAAACCCCTGGCCCATACAAGCGGCAATCTCCCCCCGGCAGAGTCGGACCAATTCGGACCGGTCAAATCTGGTTTTGTTGCAGCCCAACAGGGGAGTAAAACTGCTCTTTTGGACCTTCGCCCGTTCGGCCTTTTCCTTTTCGGTTTGGATCACCCCCCGGCCCTTGTCCAGGTCCGCTTGGCTAAAGAATCCGGCGCAGCCGCCGGTCATGGTGTGGACCAATCTGCCTTCCACAAAACAGTCGTAGTGGAAGAAAAAGAGCAGGTTGTGGCCATGCCGGGCAAAAGAATCAATGTAGATCTCGTAACGCATGGTCTGCCCCTCTTGGGGCATTTCGCCCATAAAGGTCAAGGTGCAGTCCAGGAGCCGGTAGAGGTACTGGCCTTTGGCCTCAAAGTCGATGCCCAGGTAGCTGATCAAAACCAAGTCACACTGCCCGGCCTCAACCGCTACCGCCCAGGGAATCTGCCCGTCCACGGCGTACCAAGCCCCTTTGGGTACGTCGTATTCGGTGACGATCTTAGAAGGCTTAAACTCCCCGGGGGTCGCCTGTAACTCCACCACCCGGTTGACCAGCAGGTAGGGCGGCAGGGGCAATCGCACCCTGGGGCCATAGCCGTCGATGGGGCCAAACTCCGGCCCAAAGACCGGGGCGACCTTGCCGGAGGCAAATTCCATCAGGTCCCGTTCGTCCCAAAGGATGCTCGGGTCCGAGGCCTTGGTCCGCCTGGAGTCCACAAAGGCGGTTTGGTGTTGGGCCAAAAGTTCCTCCAAGGTCGGCGCTCCCAAGAGCAGCCTGGCTTGGTAGGAGCTTTCCGGGGCCGCCGCAACTCCAGGCTCGGGGGCCGAACCTAGCAGGGTTTGCCCCAGCCCCAAGGTCCCGGAAAACTGGCGCAACGACTGTTTCCTGGCTTCCAGAAAGGCTTGGTGGTTTTCGGTCAGTCGGTGCTGGGTCTGGTAAAGCCGATGGTGGGCCGAGCTTTGGGCCAACAGCGCTCCGGGGGGGAACAAGGGCACCTGCCTTTGGTCCGAAGACTCCTCACCCCACAACAGGGGGGCCGGTTCCTCTGGCGGGGCAGGCGTGGGAGCCAAGGCCGGTTTGGCCAGGGGCAAGGGTTCCGGTGAGCCTTCGGGGATCTCCGGGAAGATGGTCAACACCGGACTGGCCTTTTTGCCCAAAAGTTTGCGCCCGTCGGCCACCAAGTTGAGGTCCAAGGGCGGGCCACCCAGTTCCACCGGTTTGATCATCCCCACCGGTTGGGCTTTTTGCGGGCCAAACAGGGCCGACCAGTCCACCAGCACCCCGGCCGCACAAAGCCGGGCCAAAGCCCGAACCAAGGCCACCTCGCCGCTGGTCCCCTTTTGGTCGAGGCCCACCGCCAGATGGGGGCGGTCCCCCAAGGTTTCCTTGATCCAAGGGCTACAGCTCTGCCTTGGCCCGATCTCTACAAAGATCCTGGCTCCGTCCCGGTAGGTCCGTTCCACCAGCTGGGGGAAATCCACGGTTTTGCAATAGCTTCCGGCAATGTTTTTGGCCAATTGGGCCTCGGTAACCTCCGTGGGGCCGTAGGTCAAAGCGGTATAAATCACCGTCTCCGGGACCCGGCCGATCGGGCAGCGGTGCAGCGCCTCCAGGGCTGGTCGGTCCAGCTCCACAAAGTCCCCGTGGATGGCATCAGACACCGGCAGCGGCCTTGCTTGCCAACCTTGGGCCAACAACAATTCCTCCACCGCCTTGGCTTGCCCGCCCAGAACCACTTCGCTGGGGCTGTTGACGATCATCAGGTAAAGCCGTTTTTTGCCTTTGATCGCCTTTTCCACCCGGTCCTGGCTGGCCCCGACGGAGTAAACCACCCAGTCCACCGGCTGGTTTTTCTTGAGCCCCCAGGCCTTGCGCAAGGTTTCCATCGGCCCGGCCAGCCGGGTTTGGAAGACCGGATTTTTGTGCAGGTACTCACTCAAAGAGTCGGTCTTGGCCCACAGTCCCAGACTGAAGGCCAGACTCACCTCGCCCATGGAATAACCAAAGGCCATGTCCGGGTTGACCCCAAACAGGTTTTTGACGGTTTGGGTGAGCAACATACTGTGGTTGATCCCGGTTTCAAACATGCCAATGGCATCACCGACCAGTTGGGCCTGTTCCTTTTTCCCGTCACCCAGGGGCAACAGGCTTTGGGGGAAAATCTGCTCTGACCGAAACAGGGTTTGGGGGTCCTTGGCGTACCCGGCGGGCAGCTCAAGCAACTCGGGATAGGCCCGCAAGAGCCCCCGGCCCATTCCGACATAGCTGTTAAAACCACCCGGATAAACAAAGGCGACCTTGCCCGTGGGGGCCAAGCCGGACGGGGAGTAACAGCTCCCGACCACAGAGAGCCACTCTTGGGTCGGCCCCAAACGAAGGGCCGCTAGGGCCACTTTTTTCTCTGCCTCCAGCTCCGTTTTGTCTCTGCCCAACAGGACCAACCGGTGTTGGCCCTTGGAGGCTCTAGGGGCAAGGCTTTTGCGGCTCAAAGCCCTTGGACCCGGTTCCAGGTCCAAGGACTCCAGTTGGCCGATCAGCTCGGGCAGGCTGTCCGAGGCCAAAAGCACTGGCCAAGGCCCCAATCGGTGCCGCTCCAAGGGCCGCACCGGTTGGGGTCTGGTGTCTTCGGTCAGGATCAGATGGTAGTCCTCGCCGCTCCGTTCCAGGTGGTTGATCCCCGCCACCCGAGGGCGGTCTCCAAACTCCAGCCAAGGCCGACTCTCCGGGGGGACATAAAAGGGCGACTTGAGGCCCAAAGCCTTTTTGGGGCCGGACCAACCGGCGGTCCCCGGCAGGGTTTTTAAGGACAAGGCCAAAGCGACCTTGACCAAAGCGGCAATCCCTTGGGCCGACTCCAGACGGCCCAGGACCGAGCTGATTGAGCCCAAGGCCACCGGTGTTCCGCCCAATTCCCGGCTCAGCCCTTTGGCCTCGATCTGGGCCAGTTTGTCTTGGGTCCGGCCACTGACCTCCAGGTAACCGGGCATGCCAAAGGGTTTGTACAAGGCCTTCAACGCTCCAGCCCCGGTCTTGGGGCCAAACCTCTCTACCCGTTCGATGTGTCCGTATGTCCCCAACCGTTCCTTCAAGGCCCGTTCCTTGGTGACCAACACCAGCGCCCCGGCCCCTTCGCCCAGGTGTGAACCTTCCACGGACTGGTCCCAAGAGAACCCCGGCCCTCCCTTGACCAGATGCGGGTCTTCCTTGAGCCCCAGCAGTCCCTCTTCGGCGCTGCCCAAAAGGTCCACTCCGCCCAAGACCACTGCGTCCGCTTCCCCTAAACTGAGCAACACCTGGGCCAATTCCAAGGCCTTGTAGGCCGAGCCCTCCTCGGCGCTGACCGTCAGAGCCGGACCGGAAAAGTCGTACAAAGAGGACACCCGAGAGGCCATGATGTTGCCGATAAAGCTGGTGAACTGGTTGACCCCAACCTTGTTGTGCAGCCCCTCCTTGGCCAGCTCCTTCAGCCCCGAGATCTCCCTTTCGCTCAGCTTGAGCCCCGCCCGTTCCAGGGCCTGGGGGAGCTTCAGGTCCAATTCCACCCTGGCCCGAAACCGGTGGATCCCCAAGTCGGTTTCCATGGCGATCAACACCGCCACTTTGCCGCCTTTTTTGAGTCCGGCATCCTCGATTGCTTGCCCCGCCACCTTAAGCATCAGCAGCTGCTGGGCGATCAAAGGGTCCAGCGGGTTGGGCGGAATCTTGTTGCCCAGGTAGTCGAATTCAAAAGGCTCCAGGTAGGCTGCTTGGGGACCGGGCACCGCACGGTTGCGCTCCAGGCCGGACCAGCGATTCTCCCCCAAGGGTCTGGCGGCGGATTTTCCTTGGTAAACCAAGTCCTGGAACTCAAGCAGCCCTTGGGCCGGACCAAACCAAGCTTCCAGACCCAGGATCGAAAGGGGCAGGAGGCTGGGGGTCTTGGGTTGGGGGTGTTTTTTGGGTGTTTTTTGGTATTCCAAAACCACATGGGCATTGGTCCCGCCGAAGCCAAAGGCGTTGACCCCCGCCAGCCGGAGCTGGG
>Ga0156612_164_pt1 | contig 30545 bp, 23 predicted proteins | sample RifOxyC1_FD_110686 | JGI IMG/M metagenome (GOLD analysis project Ga0156612, IMG submission 110686) | Candidatus Lambdaproteobacteria bacterium RIFOXYC1_FULL_56_13
CAGAGGCTCTTGGGCTGTATCACCGATGGAGATGTGCGGCGGGCGATCTTGCGTGGGGCGGGGTTGGAGACCCCGGTGGAGCAGGTGATGTTCAAGGAGCCAACCACCGCCTCTTTTGAAAGCACCCGTAGCGAGCTGTTGGGGCTGATGAACGCCAAGAGCCTGCGACACATCCCCTTGGTGGACGGGGCGGGGACCCTGGTGGGGCTGGAGGTGTTTGGGGAGATCTTGAGCCCCGAGAAACGGCCAAACTGGGTGGTGCTGATGGCTGGCGGCCTGGGCACGAGGCTGAGGCCCTTGACCCAAGACACCCCCAAACCGATGCTCAAGGTGGGCAACAAGCCGATCTTGGAGACGATCCTAGAACAGTTTGTAGAGTACGGGTTCACCCGGTTTTACCTGTGTGTGAACTTCCAGGCCCACAAGATCATCGAACACTTTGGGGACGGCTCCAAGCTGGGGGTGGAGATCCGCTACATCCAGGAACCGGAGCGGCTGGGCACCGCCGGGGCCTTGTCGCTGCTGCCCGAGCGGCCCGCTGAGCCCTTTTTGGTGATGAACGGAGACCTGCTGACCAAGGCGAACTTCAGCCACCTGCTGGACTTTCTCAACCGCCAAAGCGCCCAGGCGGTGATGTGCGTACGGGAGTACGACTTCCAGGTGCCCTACGGAGTGGTGAACCTGGAGGACCAGAAGATCACCCGGATCGACGAGAAGCCGGTGCACCGGTTTTTTGTCAGCGCCGGGATCTACGCCCTTGCCCCCGGCTGTTTGGAGCTGATCCCGTCCGGTCAGTTTTACGACATGCCCCAGCTCTTTGAGGCCCTGATCGCCGCCCAGTCCAAGGTCTTGGCCTTTCCGATCCGGGAATACTGGATGGACATTGGCCAGATCGACGATTTCCACAAGGCGAGGAGCGAATTCGACCAGGTCTTTGGTTGACCAAAGCTCGCTTTTGTCTATACAAACCAGCCTGGGAGCGGTAGCCTACTCCCCTAAGAAAGCGGCTCTTGGCCCCCTCTGGCGTAAACCTTCAGACTTCTGCCTTCATGGACACAACTTTTTTCCGGGACTACCAGACCCTATTGTCCCAGGTGATGGAACAGACCGACCTGTCTCTGGTGGCCCACCTGAGCGAACGGTTGCGCAAGGCTTGGTCCGAAGGGGCCCAGGTCTTCATTTGCGGCAACGGCGGCAGTGCGGCCAACGCCATTCACTTGGCCAACGACCTGATCTACGGGATCGACAAGCCTCGGGGCCTGGGGCTGCGGGTCAACGCCCTGCCCTCGAACCAAGCGGTCAACACCTGTCTGGCCAACGACGAAGGGTACGACAAGATTTTTAGTGCCCAACTGGCGGTGCTGGGTCGCCCTGGGGACGTGCTGATCGTCTTCTCCGGCTCGGGCAACAGCCCCAACATCCTCAAGGCGCTGGAGAAGGCCAAGGAGCTGGGGATCGAGAGCTACGCCCTCTTGGGCTTTACCGGCGGCAAGGCCAAAGCCCTGGCCGACCACGCCCTGCACTACGAGATCCACAACATGCAAATCGCCGAGGATCTCCAGCAGATCGTAGGTCACATGGTGATGCGCTGGCTTTGTGCCCACCCCCTGGCCTGACCCTCATGTCGGTCCAAAGGAAGATCAAAACGGTCGCCGAGATCGGAGCCCTGCTGGCCAAGCGGGGCAGCAGGAAGGTGGTGCTGTGCCACGGGGAGTTTGACCTGCTGCACTTTGGGCACACCCGTTACTTCAAGGCAGCCAAGAAGTTTGGGGACCTGTTGGTGGTCACCTTGACCCCCGACCGGTTCATCGCCAAAGGCCCCGGCCGCCCGGTCTTCAACCAGGACCAACGGGCCGAGGCGATCGCCAACCTGGAATTTGTGGACTACGTGGCCATCAACGAATGGCCCACCGCCTTGGAGACCCTGGAACAGATCAAACCGGACATCTACGTCAAAGGTTCGGAATACCTGAACAAGGTGGATGTCACCGGCAGGCTGGAAGCGGAGAAAAAGAAGGTGGAGTCCCTGGGTGGCAAGATGGAGTTCACCCACGAGATCATCTTCAGTTCCTCCAAACTGCTCAACAACCACTTTGAGGTCTTCTCCAAGGAAGCCCGTCCCTTTTTGTCCAAACTCTCCGAGTCCACCAAGGCGGAAACCATCCTGGAGTCTCTCCAGGGGCTGGAGAAGCTGAAGGTGCTGGTCTTGGGGGAATTTGGGCTGGAGCAGGTCCACCTAGTGGCCCCCGGCCAACCGGCGTTGGTGGAGGAAAGTTACCCGGCCCCCCAAGGGGCACTGTTGGGGCTCAACGTGCTCAAGGCCTTTTGTGACCACCTGGACTTTTTGTCCATCGCCGGGGCCAACCAAGCCCCGGTCGCCCCTTGGATGCCGCCCCAGGTGTTTGCCGACCTGATCGTGGACGACCGTTGGGTCTATCCCAGCGGGGAGCGGTTTGTGGACAAAAGCGGTTTTTGCCGGTTTGAGGTGAACTTCCAAAAACCCGCCCCGCTCTCGGCGGAGGAGGAAAAAAAGATCCTGGGCCGGTTGGAAAAAAAGCTTGCCGGGTACGACCTGGTCCTGGTCTTTGACCTGGGCCTGGGGTTTGTGACCCCCAAGATCAAAGAGAAACTGGCCCGCCGGGCCAACCACCTGAGCCTGTTTTTGGGGGTTGAGCGCCCCGGAGCGGTGCACCAAGCCTTGGCGGACTACCGGAAGCTGGACCTGCTGGTCAGCTCCAACCGACTTTTTGCCGACGGGGCTGCGGCCTGGGCTCTGACCGAACCGATCTGGCGAGACCAGCCGGACCTGCTGCTCACCACCGAAGGGGGAGGACTGTTGCGGCAAAGCCAGCTGGGCCAGATCCCTCTGCCCCCCCTGGTGCCCTCTGGGTCCAGTCGGCCCGGAGTGGACTGGCCCAGTGCGGTCTTCTCCCTGACCGCCTGCCTGGACAAGCTGGGGCTATCCGAAGACTGGGTCCTGCTCCTGGGCGGGGCCACCGCCAGCTTGAGCCTCAATGCCCCGGCGGGGCCCTGGTCCTTTGAAAAGATGTTGTTCGACAAGTTTGTGATCGCCCTACTGAACCGGTAATGATGTTAACCAGCAAACAAAAGATCCTGCCGTCTCCAGAGGCGCTGGAGCGGCTCCAAAAGTTGAGTGCAGGCCCCAAGAAGGTGGGCTTCGCCTTTGGGCATTTTAATGTGATCCATCCGGGGCACTTGCGGTTTTTGCACCACGCCCGGGAACTTTGTGAGGTCCTGGTGCTGGCGGTGATGGGCCAAAGCCAGTTGGAGGAACCGGAAAAAAGCCGGTTTTTCTCTGCCGAAGACCGGGCCCTGGGGGTTGCGGCCCTCTCGGCGGTGGACCAGGTGGTGGTGATGGAAGGGCTGAGGCTAGAAGACATCTTGGGGGCCTTAAAGCCCCAGGTCTTTGTGCTGGGCAACGAGTTTGAAGAGGAGCGGCGGGCCGAGGTCGAGCCTTACTTGGCGGTGGTCAAAAGCTACGGGGGCAAGACGGTTTATTCCTCCGGGGATGTTTCTTACGCCAGCACCGAAGCGCTGTTTAGCAGTCCCGAACAGATCCACCTGGAAAAACTCCTGGAGTTCCAGTCGGTCTGCCAACGTTCGGGGATCGATCTGGCGGGGCTCCGGTCTCGGATCGGCCAGTTCGGCAAACAGCGGCTGTTGGTGATCGGCGACACCATTGTGGACCAGTATGTCGCCTGCGATGCTTTGGGGATGAGCCAAGAGGCCCCGGTGCTGGTGATCCGGGAACTGGATGCCAAGGAGTTTGTGGGGGGAGCGGGGATCGTCGCCTGCCACATCCAGACCTTGGGGGCCCAGTGCCATTACCTTTCGGTGATCGGCAACGACGAAAAGGGCCGGACCATCCAGCGGTTCTTGGACCAGTTCCAGGTCCCCTCGACCCTGCTCGAAGACCCGACCCGACCCACCACCTTCAAGATCCGTTACATGGTGGACAACCAGAAGTTGCTGCGGGTCTCCCGGTTGCAGGAACACAGCATCTCCAAGGAATTGGAAAGGACCCTGCTGGCCAAGGTGGAAGAAATGGCCCCCCATCTGGACGGGATCGTGGTGGCGGACTTTGTGTATGGCGTGGTCACCGACGGGGTGCTGCGGGGGCTCCATGAGATTGCGGCCAAACACGGGATTCGGCTCTTTGGTGATTTGCAATGCAGCAGTCAGGTGGGCAATGTGGGAAAGTTCAAACATTACCACCTGATCACCCCGACCGAACGGGAAGCCAGGATTGCCCTGGCCGACCAGGAATCGGGGTTGGAGAAGTTGGCCCGCAAACTGTTGAGCGAAACCCAGGCCCACCACTTGGTACTGACCTTGGGGGCGGCCGGGTTTATCGCCTATGTCAACGACCCCAAGGGGAGACACCAAGCCCAGGCCTTCCCGGCGCTCTGCCAGACCCCGGTGGACGTGGCGGGAGCGGGGGATACCCTGCTGGCCACCTTGGCGGTCAGCCTCTGCTCGGGGGCGGAATTGATGGAAGCTGCGGCCTTGGGGGCCTGCACGGCGGCGATTGCGGTCAGCCGGGTGGGCAACCAGCCGATCCGGGCTGCGGAGCTGGAGAATTATGTGGGGTCGCTGCTCAAACAGATCCCCAAAACCCTTTCTTAAATCCTGCAAGGAGAGACGCATGTCCGACAAGTATCGAATCGACAGCCACAAGCTGGTGTACCACATTGACCGGGTCCACCAGTGGCAACAGGGCAAAAACGTCTATCCGATCTACATGGAGGTCTCCCCTACCGGCGGCTGCAACCACCGCTGTACCTACTGCGCCCTGGACTTTATGGGCTACCAGAAACGGAACCTGGACACGGCGATCTTGAAGGAACGGCTGACCGAGATGGGCCGGTTGGGCCTCAAGAGTATCATGTTCGCCGGAGAGGGCGAGCCCTTTTTGCACCCGGACATGGTGGAGCTGACCGAACACACCAAGGCCTCGGGGATCGATGCTTCCTTCACCACCAACTCGGTGAAGCTGGACGCAGAAGCGGCCAAGCGGATCCTACCGGTGACCAGCTGGATCAAGACCTCAATCAACGGGGCGACCGCCGAGACCTACGCCAAGATCCACCGGTCCAAACCGATCGACTTTGACCTGACCATCAAAAACCTCTCCTTTGCCGCCGAACTCAAGAAGTCCAAGGGCTACCACTGCACCTTGGGGATGCAGCTGTTGCTCCTGCCCGAGAACCAACACGAGGCGGTGGCCCTGGCCAAGCTGGCCAAGGAAATCGGCATGGACTATCTGGTGATCAAGCCCTACAGCCAACACCCCCTTTCCAAAACCCACCTTTACGAAGGGGTCAAGTACGAAGGAATGGACGAGTTGGCCGAAGAGTTGGCCGCCCAAAATGGTGGTGGCTTCTCGGTGATCTTCCGCAGGGACACCATGGACACCTGGGATGCCAAAAAACATGACTACGAAAAATGTCTGGCCCTGCCCTTCTGGTCTTACCTGGACGCAGGGGGAAACATCTGGGGCTGTTCAATGTACATGGAAAGCCAGGACCTCAAGGACAAGTTCCTGTACGGCAACATCAACGAAGAGAGCTTCCAGTCCATCTGGGAAGGGGAACGGCGCAAGGCGGCCCTCTCTTGGGTGGAGAACGACCTGGATGTCAGCCACTGCCGGGTCAACTGCCGGATGGACAAGATCAACAAGTACCTCTGGGAGCTCAAGCACCCGGCGGAACATGTAAACTTTATCTAGCCCCATGACCCTGCCCTACCCCAGGCTCGACCGGCAAAGGCTCAAGCTCAAACCCCTGTCGATGCGGGTCTCCAAGGCCGATGCTTCGGTGCTGGTGGGCCTGAACGCCAAGGCTCCGGCCCTGGCTCCCCAGGCCTTGGCTCGGGTCGAGGCCCTGGCGGCCCAGGTGGTGGCGGCCAAACGGGAGGGCGCTCCGGTGCTGCTCACCTATGGGGCCCATCTCTTTCGCAACGGCCTGAGCCCGATGATCATCAACCTGATGGAACGAGGTTACCTGACCCAGTTGACCACCAACGGGGCCGGGGGAATCCATGACTGGGAACTGGCCTACCATGGCCGGACCACCGAAGACGTGCAGCTGTACCTGGAACAGGGGCAGTTTGGGATCTGGCAGGAAACCGGGCTTTACCAGAACTTGGCCTTGGCCCTGGGGGCCTCCCAAGGGCTGGGTTACGGGCAGAGCCTGGGCAAGATGATGGCCGAAGAACAATTGGAACTGCCCGACCCCAAAGCCCTGCGGGCCGAGCTGGGCAGAAGGGCGGCCCAAGGGGAGACCGGGCTTTGTGGACTGGCTTCGTTGGTGGAGGTCTTGGAGGCATTGGGCCTGGGGGCCCAGGTGATCCCCTTGCCCCATCCGGGCCGGGAAGCGAGTCTGCTCTACCAAGCCTACCGGCTGGGGATTCCCCTCTCCATCTGTCCGGGCATCGGCTACGACATCATCTACAACCACCCGGCCAACCACGGCGGAGCACTGGGCGAGACGGCCCTGGCGGACTTTTTGACCTTTGCGGACTCGGTGGGGCAGATGGAAGGAGGGGTGTATCTTTCGGTGGGCTCGGCGGTGATGAGCCCGATGATCTTAGAAAAGGCCCTCTCCATGGCCCGCAATCTGGCTTTGCAAGACGGTCTGCCGCTGGGGGACTACAAGCTGGCGGTGGTGGACATGCAACCGGGCACCTGGGATTGGGCCCGAGACGGGGAACCACCCAAAACCCACCCGGCTTACTACCTGCGGTTCTGCAAGTCCTTCTCCCGGATGGGCGGGAACTTTGAATACTTTGAGCTGGACAACCGGGTCTTCTTCCACAATCTCTACCAAGCGATCAACCGGGCCGAAGCTTGACCGACCGGCGGCCAACCCCTAGACTGAACCTTCAACCCAAAAATCGACCCCCAAGATGCCCAAGACCGAACCAAGAAAGGCGCTCAGCCTAAAGGAGATCAAAGCCAAGGCGGACTTCATCCGCAAGGATGTGGTGACGGTTGGTATGAAAAACGGAGCGGGCCACATCGCCCCTTCCCTTTCCACCGTGGACTACCTGAGCGCCTTGTACTACAAGGTGCTCAACCACAACGGCGACCCCGCTTGGCCGGGCCGGGACCGGTTGGTCCTCTCCAAGGCCCACGGAGGTTACGCCCTTTATGCCATCCTCTCGGACCTGGGTTACCTCAAACGGTCGGACTGGGAGGCCTTCTACCAAGGGGGCTTCTTGGCCGGTTGTGCGGAGATGAACCTAGAGGTGGGGCTTGAGGCCGGTTGCGGTTCCTTGGGCCACGGTTTGCCCATGGCCGCAGGCATGGCCTACGGCCTCAAGGCCCAGGGATCAAAGGCCCGGGTCTATTGTGTGGTTGGCGATGGAGAGATGCAAGAAGGCAGCAACTGGGAGGCCCTCCAATTTGCCGGCAAGTTTAAGCTGGACAACCTTTGTGTGGTGATCGACAACAACGGGCTCCAGGCGATGGACTTTCTCCATGAGGTCCTGACCGATGGCGACGTGACCGAAGACCTGCACAAAAAGCTGGAAGCCTTTGGCTGCCATGTAGAGCGGTGCAACGGCCACGACCAGGAAGCGCTGCTTGAGGTCTTGGGCCGCTGGACCCATGCGGGCATCGGCAGGCCCCAGGCCCTGCTGGCCAAATGCATCAAAGGTTATGGGGTCAAGGCGATGGAAAATGTGGCCAAGTTCCACTTCCGGCTGCCCACCCAAGAAGAACTCGCCCAAGGGGTCCGTTATGAATAAAGGCAACAAGTTCCGCAAAGACATCGCCAACCCTTTGCTCGAAGCGGCGGAAAAGGACGAGAAGATATTGCTGTTGGTTTGCGACATGGGCTTTGGGGTGGTCGAAGACTTCGCCAAACGGTACCCCACCCGGTGCTTTAACATGGGCATGATGGAGCAGGGCACGGTGGGCATTGCCGCAGGCATGGCCATGGTCGGGCTCAAGCCGATCGTTTATTCGATCGTCAACTTCCTGGCCTTCCGGTCGGTCGAGCAGATCAGGAACGATGTGATCCTGCAGCACCAAAACGTCAAGTTCATCTCCACCGGGGTCAACGACTACTTTGCCAACCTGGGCCACAGCCACACCTGTGGGGAACAGGACAAGGAGATCATGGAGATGATCGGCATGCCGGTGTACGACCCCTACCAAGACGACTCGTTCACCTTGCAAGACTTCAACGGACTCTTTGAAGACTGGATCACCTCGCCCCAGGCGGGTTACTTACGACTCTAAACCAGGTTAGCCTATGTCCAGCATCCAGCTCAACTATGAAGCGATGGTCTCCGCCTACTGGGAGAGCCTCAACCAAGTCTTGCGGGGCTTTAATGCCCAAGGGGAGTTCCTGGACCTTTGGGTCCCCGACGAGGACCCGGTCTCCTCGATCCTCAACCTCGCCGAAGCGGTCCAAGAGACCGGCCACGACCAGATGGAGCTGACCCTGGGGGCCGAGACCTTAGGCAAGACCGACCTGTCCTCCTTGGAGGAACAACTGGTGAGGCTTGGAGAAGTGAAGTTCGAGCCCCAAGGGGAAGGGAAGCTGTTGACCTTAAGCGGTCTGACCGAAGGGGCCGCCTTCCACAACCTGCACCCTGCTTATGTCCAAGCGGTAAGGGAGGCCTACAAAGGCCCCAGCTTCGAGGGCACCTTGGAGCCCCAGGCCGGGCTGGAGTTGGTCCGGGCCGAGGCGGAGGGCGTGAGCTTAACCGCTTTGGTGGAGCCCCAACGGCAGGTGATCCAAGAGCTCCGCTGGACCGGGGCCCAAGGACCGCTCCAGCGGGGCCTGCTCAACGGCACGGCCCAAACCCTGCGGGGCTTGAGCCTGCTGGAGGCTTCCGACCACGGGGTCCTGCGCCTCGAAGACCGCCTCCGCTCCGAGCGGCAGCGCCGCCCCAGCCTGGGCATGGTGATCCCCGAACAGGTGGAACCGGCCTTTCTGCTGCCCAAACAATTGATGCACCAATTGCTGGCCGCTTACCGACAACAAACCGGTTTCTCCGGTAAGGTAAACTTCTTTGTCAGCGCTCCCACCGCCTCTTGGACCCAACTGAACCTGGAACAGCGGCAAGCGAAGGTCTCGGAGTTCATCCTCCGTTTCTGGCGGGAAAAGGGCCTAGGGGAGGAGCTGCCCGAGTTGATCAAGCTGGAGGAAAGCGGCCGTTTGACCCTGGACTTCCCCGAGTCGATGAACGTCCACACCAAGGCCGAGATGCTGCTCAAACTGGAGCGGTTCTTGGACAAAAACCTGGAAGAACACCTGCATCTGTACATGTTGGAACTGGAAGACAAAAATTCAAAACGACGGTTGATCCTGCAAAAAGAGGGCACATGAACCAAAAAAGCGGAGCCGGTGAGCTGATCCTGGATGGAACCAAGCTCGAATGGCATTTGGACCGAGTCCGGGCCTGGGAACGAGGAGAGCGGGTCGCCCCGATCACCATCGACATGTCCTTGACTCGGGCTTGCAACTTTGCCTGCGGCTTCTGTTACGCCGCATTGCAGGAGAACGACCGGCAGCAGATCACCCAAAAGGTGATCTACGACTTCCTGGAAGACTGCGCCGAGATCGGGGTCAAGGCGATCAGCCTGGTGTCCGATGGAGAGTCCACCATCAGCCCGGTCTTCATGGACACCGTTAAGCGGGGCCATGAGCTGGGGATCAACATGGCGGTGGGGACCAACGGCTATATCTTCACCCGCCGCAAGCTCGAAGAGCTGCTGCCCCACCTGACCTACCTGCGGGTCAACATCTCTGCGGGAGACCGGGACCGGTATGCCGAGATCATGGGGGTCAAACCCGAGTGGTTCGACCGGGTGGCCCAGAACATCAAGGACATGGCGGAGATCAAAAAACAACGGGGCCTGGACGTGACCATCGGGTTGCAGATGGTGCTGATGCCCGAATACGAAGACCAGATCCTCCCCCTGGCCCAATTGGGCAAGGAGCTGCGGCCTGACTATCTGGTGATCAAACATTGCTCGGACAACGAAGAAGGGGACCTGGGGGTGGACTACTCGGGTTACGAACGGATGTACGAGAAGCTCCGGCAAGCCGAAGCCATGAGCGACGAGGAGTACAAGGTGGTGGTCAAATGGTCCAAGATCAAACAAGAAGGCAAACGGACCTACCAACGGTGTTACGGCCCCCCCTTCATCATCCAACTCTCGGGCTCGGGGCTGGTGGCCCCTTGCGGGATGTTGTTCAACGAGAAGTACAAGAAGTTCCACATCGGCAACATCGCCGAAGAACGGTTCAAGGACATCTTCCATTCCGACCGGTATTGGGAGGTGATGAACCACTTGGCCGGACCGCACTTTAACGCCCAAAAAATGTGCGGCACCCTCTGCCTGCAACACAAGGTCAACGAGGTCCTCGACGACTACCGCAAAGGCAACCGAGACCTCACCCAACCCCAAGGCCCACCCCCCCAACACCTCAACTTTATTTGAGTTGAGCGGTCCGGGCAACACCCCCAAAAAAAGGCAAAGGCCCAAGCTGGAGTCTAGTGGATGGAGGCAAAGCAGAGAAGAGTCCTGGGGATTTGTGGCAGCTTGAGACAAGGTTCCGCCAATCGTCTTTTTTTGGAGGCATTGGCCCAGGTTGCACCCCAGGAGATTAAATTTCAGCTTTTTGGAGGCCTGGGGGAACTGCCGTTTTTTAACCCCGACCTGGACCCCGAGGGCGGAAGCCCTCCGGTAGAAGTCCAGGAGTTGCGTCGCCAGTTGGCTGAAGCAGATGCCGTGGTGATCGCCACCCCCGAAATCGTCCATGGCCCCCCAGGACTGCTCAAAAATGCCATCGACTGGGCGGTGTCCAGCGGTAGTTTTTCAGCCAAGCCGGTGGTGTTGGTCACCGTCTCTGCCGGTCCGGGGGAACAGGCCCAGGCTATTTTGAGCCATACCTTGGAGGTTTTGGAGGCCAAGGTGGTCCACCGGCTGTCCCTGCATTCGGGCAAGGTCCGCCGGAGCCTGGACCAGAACCATCGCTCTTTGACCGACGAACTGACCCGGTCCTTGGAACAGCTTTGGGTTGCCCTGGCGGAAGCTTGGGTGCCCCTAGAGTCTTAGCATCCGGCCCCTTTAACCTCTCTGGACCTTTTTCCCATGGCTGAACCTACCCAAAAAGAATCGGCCATCCTGATTTGGCGGAACACCGAAGACAAAACCCTGTGGCAGCTCCGGGACAACAACCCGGCGATTGAATACCCCAACCATTGGGGTCTGTTTGGTGGCGGGGTTGAGGCCAACGAAAGCCCGACCGAAGCGATGCTCCGGGAGCTGAAGGAAGAGCTTGGGTTGGTGCCCCAACTGCTCTGGGATTTGGGCGACTTTACCCACCCCAGGTGGTACCTGCACTGCTTTTTGGTGGAAGAGCCCCTCAACCTCAAAGGGGTCGAGTTGAACGAAGGGGCCGACTTCGGGCTTTTTACCGATGAAGAGGTGTTGTCCGGCAGCCTCACCTCCCCCAGGTTTGGCAACCCCTTTCCCCTCTGCCCCCCGTTGCTGGAAATCTTCATCAAACTCAAGGACCGCCAGTTTTTACGGTTTCCTCCGCCAGCGGTACAAATCAGCGCCGAATAGACCGGGTGATCCCCTCCTAAGCTTCCGGCATTTTGTAGCCGGGCCTTGCCTTGCCTTGTGTTGTATCCGACTTTTTGTGCTTTTCCCGACGTTTCTTGTTTGGAAACAAACAGGGGTGGTGTTGGGCATCATTTTTTAAAAACAATAAAAACAACAAAGTAAAACAATCCGACTGGACGGGCACGAGGAATGGAAGCTAGATTTTTATCCGATCGGTAAAAAAATACCACTCGGGATTTTGTCACTGGAACCTCAGGGGATCCAACAAAACGTCCGTTCCAAAAAAGGTTGGGCTATGGAAGCAGGCATTGTTGCACAGACTCTTTTGCACGAGTTGGGGCAATCTGCGGTTGGCGTGGAAGAGTTGGGCCTGCTTCGGTTGGTTCGGACTCACAAAAACCTAAAAACGGCGGCCCAGGAGTTGGGCTGGTCCTACAAAAAGGCTTGGTTGGTTTTAGAGAGGGTCAACAACCTTTCCAAAGAACCGATGGTGGTCACCTACCGGGGAGGGACCTCCAAAGGCCAAACCGTACTGACGGAAGCAGGAGAAGCTTTGCTGGCTAGGGTAGAGGGACTTTCAACTTTGTTTTATAAGATGATCCAGCGTTACGGCAACCACCCCACCCAGATTGGGCGGCACTTCCAAGCATTCCAAATGAAGATCAGTACCAGGAACCAGTTTTTCGGCAAGGTTACCGCCATCGCAGAAGGCCCGGTTTTTTGCAATGTGGAATTGACCCTGTCGGGGGGGGCCAAGGTGGTCGCTTCCATCACCCACGGAGCCCTGGAGGACCTGGAGTTGACGGTAGGAAAAGAGGCTTACGCCCTAATCAAGGCCTCCCAAGTGATCTTGGCCGAGCCCGCCGAGGGGTTGAAGATTAGCACCCGAAACCTCTTTTTGGGCAAGGTCGTGGAGGTCTTTGAGGGGCAAGTGCATGACGAGATTGTTCTGGAGATTGAGGGAGGGAACTTGATCACCGCCTCAATCACCAAGAGTTCCACCCAGACTATAGGGGCCAAGCCGGGGGCCAAGATGTTGGCAATCTTTGAGGCCAGTTCTGTGATTTTAATGATCCTATAACCTTTCACTTACCAGAAGACCATGAAATTTCGATTCCAGCGGTTATTTTTTTCCGCCTTAGCCGCCCTCTCTTTGGGCTTTGGCCCAGCTTTGGCGTGGGCAGAGGATTACAACTTTAAGGTGACCGGCAAGGTCTGCGCCTACTACGGCCAGTACAACCCCGGGGTCGAGGGGGAGAGTGCGAGGCTGACCGAGTTCAACGAGGCCAAACTGGCCGGGTCGGTCGAACGGGGACCGGTCAGTGCCTACTTTGAGATCGAATCCCGGCAAGACCAACTGGCCTACGCCTACCAGCGGCGCTTGGACTACAAGTTGGCAGACCTCAAGCTCTCGATCGGAACCCAGGTGCCCAAGGAGTCCTACGCCTTTGCCGCCGGTGACGGGACGGGGACCAGCGAAAGCTCGCTCTACGGCTTTTACAAGGGGCTTTTGCTCAAGACCGAACTGGACGGCCTGCGCCTGGAGTACAAGTTCGACAAGATCAAACTGGGCCTGACCAGTTACGAGGCGGATGCACTCAACACCACCAGTTCCTACCTGGTGACCAGCGGCAACGGCACGGTGAGCGGCACCAAGTCCACCACCCCTACCTCCAGCGAAGGGACCTTAAAGACCCAAAAGCCGGACTCCGCCACCCAGGCGGGGGGCCTTGGGGAGCTGGGGGCTCTGGAGTTTCGCCTCTCCTGGGTCAACTCGGTGACCGACGACCACAAAAGCGGTACCACCAAGCTCAACCACAGCGCCAACCTGGTGGGCCTGAGTCTTTCTCTGGACGGTGCCTCCAAGTTGATCTCGCAAGATGCGACCTTCAAAAAGAAGTATGCGGCCAACGCCCTCCAGCTGGTTTATACCTTTGAGAGCGGGCCAGCCCTGACCCTCACCCTGGGCATCGAAACCTACCAGGACGAAAAAACGCCGCCACCAAGGCCAACGACACCCGCACCAGCACCACCAACCTGGTCTATTGGCACCCGATTAACAAAGACGCTGACCTGAGGGTCCTCTACGGCACCCAGGCGGTGAAGTCCGAAGCGGTCGGCGGTGCCAACACCACCGCCACCTTCGCCGGGGCGGGCCTCTTCGCCAAGTTCTAGGGCAACCGGACCTGGCCCTTCCAAGGGGCAGAGGTCCGGGTTTTGCGGGCTAGGTTGCTGAGCTGCGACCTGGGCAACCGGTTTTCCCGGCCCCTGCTCCTTGATTAGGGGGGCAACCCAGGCAGGAAGTCCTTTGTTCTTGGGGATTCCTTGGCTTCAAGCACCCTGGAAGAAGCCACAAAGATCACGGCGAAAGACCTGAACCCTTCAAGTTTAAGGCCGATTGAGAAAAAGGAAAAACAACAATCAACCTAAAAGGAAAGGAGAAAGAGTGAAATCGAACCTCCCAAAAACCAGAGTAACCAAGGTTTTAACCGGATTTTTGGGGCAACTGTTGCTGTTGCTCTCCTGGGGGCAGTTGGCTGGGGCCGAACAGTTGACCCTTGCGGCCGCAGCAGACCTGAAGTTTGCGATGGACGAGGTCCTGGCGGACTTTCGGAAGGAAAATGCCTCGGATTCCATCGAGGTGGTGTACGGCTCTTCCGGGAAATTTTACGCCCAGATCCGGGAGGGAGCTCCTTACGACCTCTTTTTCTCTGCCGACATCTCCTACCCAAACAAATTGGTTGCAGATGGGTACGGTGCTTCAGAGGTGCGGCCTTATGCGATCGGGCGTATCGTGTTGTGGAGTCAGACTCGGTTTTTCCCTAAGGTTGATCTGGGCACTCTCCGGGAACGGGGATTGGTCCACCTTGCCATCGCCAACCCCAAACACGCCCCTTACGGCAAGCGGGCGCAGGAGGCCTTGGTTTCATTGGGGCTTTGGGAAGAGCTGGAGAAAAAATTGGTTTTCGGCGAGAATGTAGCCCACACGGCGCAGATGGTTCAATCAGGGAATGCCCAGGTCGGGATCATCGCCTTGTCTTTGGCCCTGAGCCCGGCCTTGTCGCAGGAAGGGACGAGCTACCTGCTCCCGGAATCTTTGCATGAACCCTTGGTGCAGGGGTACCTGCTCACCAAACGAGCCTCTGGCAATGCCTTGGCCAAGCGTTTTGCCCTCTTTGTGGAACAACCTTCGACTCGCAAGACTCTGATTCGGTACGGTTTTATTCTGCCGGGCGAGAACGCCGACCCCGCCAACCGGCCAGGGCAATCCGAGCAATGAACGGGAGCGCCCTCTGCGGTGGTGAGATCAACCTGAAGACCAGCCTGTCTTGTTTTGGTCCGGCAGACCCCGTTGGTTCTGACTTTTAAAACCTCATGGACGTAACTTGGATGTTAACAAACGATGACTTGCAGGCCCTGGGGCTGACCTTGCGGCTGGCCTCGGTGGTGACCTTGATCCTCCTCTGCCTGGGGACACCGATTGCTTGGTGGCTCACTCGGACCAAAAGTTGGTGGAAAGGCCCCCTGGGAGCCATTGTGGCCCTGCCATTGGTGCTGCCTCCCTCGGTCTTGGGGTTTTATCTCTTGCTCTTGATGGGGCCAAACGGTCCCTTCGGTAAGCTTACCCTGGCGCTGGGGTTTGGGGTGCTCCCTTTTACCTTCTGGGGGCTGGTGATCGGCTCGGTCTTTTACTCCTTTCCTTTTATGGTGCAGCCCCTGCAAACCGCCTTTGAGGCGGTGGGGAAGCGACCCTTGGAGGTGGCGGCTACCTTGAGGGCAACTCCCTTGGATTCCTTTTTTACCGTTGTGCTGCCTCTGGCCTTACCTGGGTTTGTGACCGCTTCGATTTTGACTTTCGCCCACACCGTTGGAGAATTTGGGGTGGTGCTGATGATTGGAGGCAGTCTCCCCGGAAAGACCAGGGTGGCCTCCGTCCAAATTTATGACCACATGGAAGCCTTTGAATACGCCGATGCCCATCGCATGGCGGCAGTGTTGCTGATTTTCTCCTTTTTGGTGTTGCTGCTGCTCTACACCTGGAAGCCAAGGCTGGAAAGGTCGGTCTTATGAATGAGATCCAGGCTCGATTTAAGCTGGCCCGGCCAGGGTTTCAGTTGGAGGTGGACCTCCAGTTGCCCGCCGTTGGGGTGACAGTTCTTTTTGGGCCTTCCGGCTGCGGAAAAACCACGCTGCTTCGCTGCATCGCCGGGCTGGAGAAGACCTCCCAAGGGCGCTTGGTGGTGAACGGCAGCGTTTGGCAGGACCAAAGTCAATGGGTCCCTGTCCACAAAAGGCCCTTGGGCTATGTGTTCCAGGAGGCCAGCCTCTTCCCGCATCTCACGGTTTGGGGGAATCTGCAATTTGGCCGGAAAAGGGAGCCAAAGGCAAAAACCTCCGACCTGGACCAGATCATCCACCTGCTGGGGATTGGTCCCCTCTTGGAGCGAAAGCCGGAGCGCCTTTCCGGTGGGGAGCGCCAGCGGGTGGCGATTGCCAGAGCGCTTGCAGTCAACCCGAAGCTGCTGATCATGGATGAACCGTTGGCGGCGTTGGACCACCAGCGGAAACAGGAAATCCTGCCCTACCTGGACCGTTTGCACGATGAACTTTCAATCCCGGTCCTTTATGTCACCCACTCCCCAGATGAAATGACCCGGCTCGCCGACTACCTGGTCCTGATGTCCAGGGGGATGGTTTTGGCCAGCGGCCCGGTCCGAGAGTTGCTGACCCGCCTCGACCTCCCTTGGGCCCAGTCCGAGGAAGCGGAAGCGATTGTGGATGCCACCGTGGCCGGGCACGATGAGGAATATTACCTGACCTTTTTTGATTTTGCGGGAGGTCGGATTACCGTCACCAAGCGGCAAGCCCAGTTGGGGCAAAAGGTTCGCTTGAGGATATTGGCCAAGGATGTTTCCTTGTCCTTGCGGCCTTTGGAGGATTCCAGCCAGCTCAACTGTTTGCCCGCCAGGGTGGTGGAGTTGGAGGGGGTGGCTAATCCGGGTAAAGTGACTTTGAAACTTGATCTGCAAGGGGTAATGCTGCTGGCCCGGGTGACCAAAAAATCGGTGGCCTTGCTGGACCTGCGGCCCGGTTCGCCGGTGTTTGTGTTGGTCAAAACCGTTTCGTTTGTTGATTGACCCCGCCCGCTCTTGGGGCTTGCTCCCGCCGGGAGCATATGAGTTCCAAGGTTCTTGATTTCTCGTTCTAATTGGCACAAAATGTCAAAGGGGGGCAAAGTAGAGTCACTTTGTTTACCGGCCTTGTGGACCCTTTGTGGTTCGGGGGGCAAACCTCTTTTTTCAGACCTTGTTGACCACTGATGAAACGAACGCCTTTGTTTTCTTCTTCAAAAAACAAACCTGTTTTCCCCTTTGGGGTGAGGCATCTCTTACCGCTGGGGGTGTTGGTTTTGTGCCTCGGGGCGACTTTGTGGGCTTGGGGAGCGGTCAAAGAGAGCCTGGAAAAACAAGCGAACCTCCTTTACGCTCAAAAAACCAACCGGCTCAAACAGGAGTTGGTCTCTCGGCTCAAGGACCATGAACAGGTTTTGTTGGGAGGGCTCGGTCTGTTTGCCGCCTCTCGTGAAATCAGCCGGGCGGAATGGCAGAAGTACGTTGCCGCCATCCGGCTGGACCAAAACTACCCGGGTATTTTGGGGGTTGGCTATGCGGTTTGGTTGAAACCCTCCGAGTTGGCCCGGCACCAGCAAAAAGTCCAAGCCGAAGGTTTTAGCGACTACCAGCTCCATCCCCTAGGAGAGCGGGAAAACTACACCTCCATCATCTACCTGGAGCCCTTCCATTGGCGCAACCAACGGGCCTTTGGCTACGACATGTACAGCGAGCCGACCAGACGGGCGGCGATGGACCGGGCCAAGGACCAAGGGGGCACCAGTCTTTCGGGAAAAATCACCTTGGTCCAAGAGACGGAAAAGGCGAAACAACAAGGATTTTTACTGTATTTGCCTTTGTACAAAAAAGGGCTGCCCACTGACACAATTGCGGAGCGGCACAGGGCCATCCAAGGCTTCGTTTACAGTCCGATTCGGATGAATGACTTTGTGTTGGGAGTGTTTGGCCGTTTGCCAACCGATCTTTCCTTCCATATTTTTGACGGTAGTTCGGCCAACCCGAGCCAAACTCTGTTTGACAGTGGCTCGGTCAACCCCACTTCCCTGCCTTTAGACTACCGGCCCAGGTACCAAAGTGAGGCAGTAGTCCACCTGTTTGGGCACAGTTGGACCTATGCCTTTTCCACCTTGCCGGAGTTTGAAGAAAATCTGTCCGCTTATGTTGCCCACATGACCCTGGTGGGGGGACTGTTGGTGAGTCTGTTGCTGACCTGGATCATTTTAAACTTGCAAGCCAACCGGGAAAGGGCGTTGGCCCTGGCTGAACAGATGACCTTGGACCTGCGGACCAGCGAAGAAGGGCTCAAACAAAGCCAGCGGCACATTGAAGCGCTGTTTAATACCGCTCCAGTGGGGGTCTTGGAACTGGACCGCTCGGGGGTGTGTATCCTGGTCAACCCTTGGTGGGAAACCATCACCGGGACCAGACAGGTAGAGGCTTTGGGGCAAGGGTGGCTCAAGGTGTTTGGCCAAACCGACCCGACCGACCTGACCCGAGAGTGGGAAAAGGCGGTCCAGGGCGAAACCCTCAGGGTGAGCGAATTCAAGCTGACCCGGCCCAACGGTTCCGAGGTTTGGGTGATCCTGCGGGTCAGCGGTTTGTTCTCGGAGGCCGGGGAACTCAACGGGTTTATCGCCAGCTTGAGCGACATCACCGACCGCAAACGGGTCGAAGAAGAGCAGGCCACCGTTGGGGCCTACACTAGGAGCTTGATTGAATCCAGTTTGGACCCATTTTTGACCATCACTCCAGAGGGGACCATCAGCGATGTCAATGAGGCGACCGTCCGGGTCACCGGCATAGCCCGAGAAAAACTGATCGGCACTCAGTTTTGTTTGTATTTTACCGACCCGGAAAAGGCCCAAAAAGGGTACAGTTTCGTCTTTGAACGAGGGGAGGTGCGGGACTATAGGTTGGACATCTTGGGTCAAAATGGGCAGGTGACTCCGGTAATCTTTAATGGTTCGGTTTACAAAAGCCTCAAAGGCGGGGTGGGTGGAGTGTTTGCCGCCGCCAGGGACATCAGCCAGTTGGTCCAAACCGAAAAAGAGCTTCAGGAGGCTAAGTTGATTGCCGAGGCGGCTTCGGAGGCAAAGGGAAGTTTCTTGGCCAACATGAGCCACGAGATTCGGACCCCGTTGAATGCCATTTTGGGCATGACCCAGTTGGCCTTTGAGGCAGAACGGGATGAATCCCAAAAAGAGCTTTTGACCACCGTGGTGGATTCGGCCAATTCGCTGTTGGCGATCATCAACGACATTCTGGACTTCTCCAAGATCGAGTCGGGGAAGTTGAGCCTGGAACACTTGGATTTTTCTTTGGCCCAAGAAACCCGGAGTCTGTTCAAGGGTCTGGAATTTACCGCCCAGGCCAAGGGCCTAGAGCTTACTTACAAGGCTCATCCCAACGTACCCGACTCTCTTTGTGGCGACCCGTTGAGGATCAGGCAAGTGCTGACCAATTTGGTGGGCAACGCCATCAAGTTCACCCCCTCGGGGAGGATTGAGGTGCTGGTGGAGATGTTAAGGCAGTCTGAAGAAGGGCTGAGGCTCCAGTTTTCCGTCTCCGACACCGGAATCGGGATCAAGGAAAGCCAGTTGGACGGTATCTTTGAAAGCTTCAACCAAGCGCAGGTCTCGACCACCAGGGTCTTTGGCGGTACCGGCCTGGGGTTAACCATCTGCCGACAAATCGCTCGGATGATGAAGGGGGAAGTTTGGGCCACCAGCGTTCTGGGGCAGGGCAGTACTTTTTATTTCACCTGTCTGTTGGAACCGGCCAGAGGCGAGGTTTTTGCCGCTGAACCCCACCAAGTGGAGCCGCCGGACTTGTCGGGCCTGAAATTGCTGGTGGTTGAGGATAACCCGGTCAACCGAAAGCTGATGTCCAAGGTGTTGCAGGGGCTGGGTATAAAACTGCACATGGTGAGCAATGGCCGAGAGGCCTTGGACTTGCTGGTGGAAACAAGGGTAGATCTGGTCTTGATGGATTTGCAGATGCCGGTCATGGACGGGATTGAGGCCACCTTGGCCATCCGGGGTCCCAAAAGCCCGGTGCTGGACCCCCAGGTGCCAGTGATTGCCCTGACCGCCGATGTTTTTTTGGAAGACAAAAAACGTTGTCTGGCGGCGGGGATGAACGATTTTCTCTCGAAACCCTTCCAAAAAGCGGAGCTGTTCCGGCTGTTGTCAAAAATCAAAAACCAAAAGCAGCACGCTCCGGTGGGGCGAGAGGCATAGGTTTAAGGCCAAGTAAAGCGGTAGGAAACAACCTAGGAGGCAACTATGGGCAAGCTGATATTGGCATTGGACCAAGGGACCAGCAGCAGTCGGGCGCTTTTGGTGGACTCGGCGGGCCAAGTGGTCGGCACCGCTTCGGTGCCGCTGGCCTGTGTTTATCCCCAGCTGGGTTGGGTGGAACAGGACCCGAGAGAGATCTGGTCCAGTCAAAAGCTGGCGCTCGACCAAGTGTTGGCCCAGGCGGGGGTGGAGCTTTGTGAGGTTGCCGCCATCGGGATCACCAACCAACGGGAGACGACTTTAGCCTGGAACAAAGAAACCGGCGAGCCGGTGGGCAGCGCCATCGTCTGGCAATGCCGCCGGACCGCCGCCGCCTGTACCGCCCTCAAGGCCAGGGGGTTGGAGCCGCTGTTCCGGGAGCGGACCGGGTTGGTCCTGGACCCCTACTTCTCCGGGACCAAAATGGCCTGGATCCTGGAACACCGCCCTTTGGCTCGGCTCTTGGCGGAGCAAGACAAACTGGCCTTCGGGACGGTGGACAGCTGGCTGATTTGGCATCTGACTGGCGGCAAGGTCCATGGCACCGACCTTTCCAATGCCTCAAGGACCCTGCTGCTCAACCTCAAGGAATGCCGGTGGGACGAAGAGCTGCTGGGCCATTTGGGCATCCCGGCTTCCACCTTGCCCCGGCTCTTCCCCAGTTCCGGCCTAGTAGGCTGGACCGACCCCAAATGGGGGGCAGAGGTTCCCATCGCCGGGGTGGCCGGAGACCAACAGGCCGCCTTGTTTGGCCAAGCCTGCTTTGAGGTGGGTGCGGCCAAAAACACTTACGGCACCGGTTGTTTTTTGTTGATGAACATTGGCCCCAGCCCGGTGGCCTCCAAGTCGGGGTTGCTTTGCACCTTGGCTTGGGCGATTGGGGACCAAGTGACCTATGCCTTGGAAGGCTCGGTTTTTGTGGCCGGGGCGTTGGTGCAATGGCTACGGGACAACCTGGGGCTGTTTGAACAGGCTGGCCAAACCGAAGCCATGGCCATGGCGGTCAAAGACAACGGTGGGGTTTATCTGGTCCCGGCCTTTGTTGGGCTTGGGGCCCCCCATTGGGACCCTTATGCCCGCGGGCTGATCCACGGCCTGACTCGGGAGAGCAACAAAAACCACTTGGTCCGGGCGGGGTTGGAGGCGATCGGTTTCCAGGTGTACGACCTGATCCAGGCGATGGAGCAGGACCGGGGGGTGAAGGTGCAAAACCTGAAAATCGATGGGGGAGCGGCGGTCAACGGGTTTTTGTGCCAATTTCAGGCAGACCTTTTGCAGACCGAAGTGAGCCGCCCCACCCAAGTGGAGACCACCGCCTTGGGGGCCGCCTTTTTGGCCGGGCTGGCGGTTGGGGTCTTCCGGGACTTGGAGCAGATCAAATCCTTGTGGCAGGAAGACCGTGTCTTTTATCCCCGACAAAGCCCCGAAGTCATGGAGACCTTACGGTTAGGCTGGAACAAGGCGGTTGCCGCCGCCAAAGGATGGGCCGAACCTTGAACAAATCCAGGCGAGGCAAGGAGGAAGGGGCGGCAGGTTACAAAAGATTACAACTTGGCCCCTTAAAAAAAACCGGGGTTTGTGAGACCGTAAGATTGCGGCAAGGGCCGCCGGGCCACCGGCTGCCGCCTCAATCCAAACCTTAGAGACCGCTTCCTGCGGACAAACGATGTTGCTCCGAGCCAAACCGATATTCTTGCGCAAGGGAAGTGTTTGGCTCCTGGGTGCCCTGTTCCTGGCCTCCTGCACCCCCCACGAAGCCCACCAGATCCCCCGCTTCGAGGCCCCCAAAGACCAGTTTGTCGGCGAAGGCAAGACCAAGACCTACCAGGACCCGGGGAAATGGTGGGAAGGGCTGGGGTCCAAGGAACTCAACCTGTACCTGGAACAGGTCCTGGGAAAAAGCCCCAACCTCAAAGCCAGCGAGGCGAGGGTTGAACAGCGGTTGGCGCTGGAAAAAAAGACTTGGGCGACCTTGCTGCCCAGCCTTAGTTTGGAGGGCACCCGTTCCAAGACCTTGACCCAGTCCACCGGGGTGGACCTGGAAACCAACGGTTTTTCGGTGGCCCTCAAGGCGAGCTACGAACTGGACCTGTTTGGTCGCAACGTAGCGGCCTTGAAGGCGGCGGAGCTGGACCTGCTGGCGGCTTTGGAAGACCACAAACTCCAGCTCAACCAAGAGGCGCTGGCCGCCACCAAGGGATGGCTGGCCTTAGCCGAAACCCGTGCCCTGTTGGCCCTCTCCGAAGAAACCCTGGTCACCGACCAAGCCAACTTTGCCTTGATCCAACGGGCCTTGGACCTCGGCACCGCCAAGGCCAGCGAGGTGCTGTTGGCCCAGGACCAGTGGCTGACCACCAAGCTCAACCAATTGCAATTGAGGACCCAACTGCAAGCCCAAGAGCGGGCCCTGAAGGTGCGGGCCGGGGTTTACCCGACCATCGGAGGGCTGGCCCCGGCCTTCCCAGACCCCAAAGCCCTGGCTCCGCTGGGTCCGGGGTTGCCTTCCGAGTTGGTCAAACGCAGGCCGGACCTCAGAAAGGCCATCTTGAGCCTCAAGGCCCAGGACCAAAGGATCGGGCAGGCTGTAGCCGACCGTTTCCCCCGGCTCAGCCTCACCGCCTCGACTGGCTACCAGAGCAGCGATCTTTCCAAGCTTACCGATCCGGGCAATGCGGTCTGGAACTTGGCCGCCAACCTGACCTTGCCGATTTTCGACGGCGGCGGCAGAAGGGCGGAGGTCAAACGGCAGGAGGCAATTTTTAAGGAACAACTGGCCTTGTACGGTGCCTTGAGCCTGACCGCCTTTTCGGAGGTGGAAGACGGATTGTTCCGGCTTAAAACCGCCGAAGAACGGGTTTCTTTTGCCCAGGCCCAGGCCAAAAACGGAATGGAACGGTTGGGGTTGACCCGGAACAATTTTTTGGCCGGGGTCGAGCTTTGGAGTCAGGTGATCCAAGCCCAGGCCCAGGCCTTCAGCGCCAGAAAACTCTGGATCGCCGAACAGCGGGCCGAATTGGAAGCGAGGTTGGATCTGACGGTCGCCCTGGGTGGGGATTGGACCACAAATTACCTTCGTGCCTTGGGGCCGGAGTTGGATGAGAAGCTCAAGGAGGCTCCATGAAGTTGAACAAAAAGGTCTGGTTGCCCGCCTTGGTTTTGGTGGGGGCTTTGGGGCTGGGGGCCGGGTTTGTGTTAGCCAAACGGCCACCCAAACAGCTGGCCAAACCTCCCTCCAAGGTCCCGTTGGTGCGGGTCTTGGTGCTCAACCCCCAAAAGGTTCAGGCCAAGGTGGAAGCCTACGCCGCCACCGAAGCGGCCAAGGAATTGACCCTCAGCCCCAGGGTGGCGGGAAGAGTCAGTGCGGTGGCTCCGGGGATGGTGCCGGGCGGGTATGTGGCGGAAGGGGCGCTGCTGTTCGAGCTGGACCCCCAAGACCTGAAACTCAAGCTCGACCAAGCCAAAGCGGTTTTGGCCAAGGCGGAATACGACCTGGACACCGCCAAGGCCCAACAGAAGTCGGCCCAAGAAGGGATTGCGGCCTACAACCGGGTGGCTCGGGGCAAACAGAGCAAGGCCAGCCCGCTGGCCCTCTTCGCCCCGCAGATCAAAAACGCCCAGGCTGGTCTGGCCAGCGCCCAGGCCAGCGTTGCCCAAGCGGAATTGGACCTGAGCCGCACCAAAGTGCTGGCCCCGTTCAGCGGCTATGTGCGCTCTACTACCTTGGCGGAAGGGCAGAACCTCAGCACCGCCTCCCAGGTGGCTACGATCTTTGCGGCCACCCCGATCCGGCTCAAGGTTTCCCTGACCTTGAGCGACCTGGGTTGGCTTCAGTCCAAGGCCGAAGACGGCCAAGGGTCTCCGGTCCTCTTGTCCAAAGCCATCGGCCCCCAAACCCACCACTGGAAAGGAGTGGTGGCCCGCCGATTGCCCGAGATAGACGCAATGGGTAGGCTGGCCCAGGTGATGGTCGAGGTGGAGGAGCCCCATTCGGACCTGGGCTTTGTTTTGCCCATGGGCTTGGTGGTCAAGGTGGAGATTGAAGGCAAGGAGCTGGAAGAGGTCTATGAACTGCCGCTCTACGCCCTCAAGGCGGAGGACCAGGCTTGGTTCGTCAACCCCCAGGGGCAGCTCGAAACCCGCAGCTTGGCGGTCATCCGCCGGGAAGGCAATCTGGCTTTGGTCCGAGAAGGGATCATTCCGGGGGACCGGTTGGTCCTCACGCCCTTGGAAGCGCCGGTGGACGGGATGGAACTGGAGGTTTTTTTGGAGCCTTCCCCCGCCGAAGGACCGGCCCGGAAAGGACAACCCCAAACCCTGCCCAGTTCGTGAGGTCCCGGTCATGAGTCCCATCGCCTTTATGGCCAAAAACCCGGTGGCCGCCAACATCTTGATGTTGGCCTTGCTGGTCGGCGGCGGTTTGATGATGTCCAATATCCGCCAAGAGGTTTTCCCGGACATCGCCTTGGATGTGGTCAGCGCCACGGTGGTTTACCCCGGTGCCGGTCCTAGCGAGGTGGAGAGCGCCTTGTGCCTGCCCATGGAAGAGGCGGTTTCGACCGTAACCGGCCTGGACAATCTCAACTGTACTGCCCAAGAAGGGTTTGCCAGTCTGACCTTGGAACTGGAAAAAGGCACCGACCTGGGCCAGACCTTGCAAGATGTACGTTCTAATTTGGCGGTCATCCAAGAATGGCCCAAAGATGCCGAGGTCCCCCAAGTCTCCCAGGTGATGCGCAAGCGGAGAATCTTGTCCCTCGCCCTTTCGGGTCCCTTGGAGCCCAAATCCCTGTTTGACGTGGCCCGGAGGATCGAGACCAAGCTGTTGGCCGTTGAGGGGGTCAGTGAAGTCTCCTTCAAAGGGGTTCGGTCCACCGAACTGGTGATCGAGGTGGAGCCCCAGGACCTGAGCCAACACGGCCTGAGCCTACGCAAGCTGGCGAGCATCATTGCCGCAGAAAGCAAGGACCTGCCCGCCGGGGCGCTCAAAACCGAGCAGGGAGAGCTGTTGCTCCGCAGTCTGGCCAAACGGACCGACCCGTTGCAGTACGCCGAACTGGTCGCCGAAAGCAGGCCCGACGGAGGGGTGACCAAGTTGGGCCAGATCGCCAAGATCGAAGAGCGGCCCAAGGAGTCCGAGGACTTTTCCGAACTGGACGGAGAGCCGACGGTTTTTTTGGAGATCTACCAAAAGGAAGACTTCACCCCCAACCAAGTCTCCGAGTCCGTGGCCCGGTTTGTGGCCCAAGCCAAGCTGCCCCCGAGCCTCAAGCTGGTGGTTTGGGACGACCGGTCCGACGTGTTCAACGACCGGTTTAAGCTGATGGTGCAAAACGGCATCCAGGGGTTGGTGCTGGTGTTTGTGATCTTGGCGTTGTTTTTGGAAATCCACTTGGCCTTTTGGGTGATGTTGGGGATCCCCATTTCCTTTGTCGCCTCCTTTTTGATTCTCTCCCTGACCGGAGTGACGATCAACATGATCTCCCTGTTTGGGTACATTTTGGTCCTGGGGATCGTGGTGGACGATGCCATTGTGATCGGCGAATCGGTTTACAGCCGGATCGAAAAGGGGGAAAGCCGTTTGTCGGCGGCCATTGCCGGGGCGATGGAGATGGGGCCGCCGGTTTTCTTTTCCATGCTTACCACGGTGGTGGCCTTTGCCCCCTTGGTTTACATCGGCGGCAACATGGGCCGGTTCATGTACGCCATTCCGGTGATCGTGATTTCGGTTTTGACCGTTTCCCTGGTCGAGTCCCTGTTTGTTTTGCCTTCCCATTTGGCCCACCCGGCCAAGCCGTTTCGATTTGTCTTGTTCCGGTGGATCGAATCCCTGCGGGGTAAGTGCGACGGTGGCCTGACCCGGTTGATCGAAGGCAGGTACAAACGTTCTTTGGCCTGGGCCTTGGAGAACCGGTATCTGGTATTGTCCATCGGCATCGCCAGCCTGATCCTGACCGGTGCCCTGGTCATGGGCGGCCAACTGCCAACCCAGTTTTTCCCTAGCATCGAAGACGATGAGGTGACGCTGAACGCCGAATTGCCTGCCGGGTACCCGGCGGAAAAAAGCCGGTTGGTGTTGCGACAGATTCTGGCCACTGGGATCAAGGTGGTGGAGGAGGGGGACCATAAAAAGGGGCTCAAAAGCTCCAGCCTGCTGCACCACTACGTCAACTTTGAAAGCCAGTCCGCCGAGTCCGGGTCTTTGGCGACGATCAAGTTGCGGCTCAAACCCGCCGACCAACGGTCCATGTCCAGCTTTGAGATCGGCCAGCGGTGGCGCAAGGCGGTGGCGAGGCTCCCCGAGGTGAGTACGGTACGTCTGACCAGCCGGGGCATGAACTTCGGAGACGACCTGAACCTGCAACTGGCCCACAGCGACACCAAGACTCTGTTGGCGGCGGTTGAACATGCCAAGAACTGGGCCGGACGGATCGACGGCGTGGTGGACCTGAGCGACAGCGAAAAGCTGGGCAAACGGGAGCTGCGTTTTACCCTCACCCCGGAGGCCCAAGCCTTGGGGCTGACCGCCCAGGAATTTGCCGCCGACCTGCGGGCCGCCTTTTCGGGGGTCCTGGTCAGTCGATTGGAAAAGGAGAAACAACAAATCGAGGTGTGGGTCCGGTACCCCAAAGAGGTTCGCTCCAACCTGTCCAACCTGGAGAACCTGCGGATGCTCTCCCCCAAAGGTGGGGAATATGCCCTGGGCCAAGCGGCAGTGCTGAGTGCCGCCCAAGAGCCGGTTTCGATCACTAGGCAAAACCAGGAGCGGATCATTACTGTTTCGGGCAAAATCGAGCAGCGGATCAAAAATCCCGAAACCATCACCCAAGCGGTCCAAGCCGAGCTGGTCCCGGAGCTCAAAGCCCTTTACCCCGGCTTGAGCACCTTTGCGGGCGGAGCCCAAAAGGACCGGGCGCAAAGCCTGGACAGCCTGGGCTGGGGCTTTTTGGCGGCGTTGGTTTTTATTTATTGCCTGTTGGCGATCTTTTTTAAAAGCTACACCCAGCCGATGATGGTGATGTCGGCGATTCCCTTTGGCATCGCTGGTGCCGCCCTGGGCCATTTGATCCTGGGCCACCCCTTGAGCTTTATGAGTTTGTTTGGCTTGGTGGGTTTGACCGGGGTGGTGGTCAACGATTCATTGGTTTTGATCGACTCGGTCAACCGTCACCCCAAGGTGCAAACTGAGCCGATTGCCGGGCTGATTGAGGCGGCCCAGGACCGGGTGCGGCCGATTTTGATGACTTCGGTGACCACCTTTGGCGGCTTGATGCCGTTGTTGGCCGAGACCAGCAGACAGGCCCAATTCCTGATCCCTATGGCCATCAGCCTGGGGGTAGGGATCCTGTTTGCCACCTTTATCACCCTCTTTTTGGTGCCCTGCCTCTTTTTGATTCGCAAGGACATTTTGGGGCGTTAGTGGGGGTGCGAGAGGGGGGCTAGTGGGTCGAGGCGGCGCATTGGTTTTTGCCCAGGTCCAGTTCCTTGAGCTCCGCCTCGCTTTTTTCCCCCTGCCCCAGGTTGAGGGTACGGATCACGGAATATTCCTCCGGTTGCGGTCGCACGCGCCCTTGGATGTAAGCCAAGAACTCGTCTTCTTTCATGGGCAAAAAGATCTCAGGGTTGAGGGCTTTGACCTCTCCCAAACTTCGGGCAAACAGCCCTTGGGGATTCCGTTCCGTCCAGTCGGAGAAATGGCCGGGCAAAAGGATTTGAGAATCTGGCCAAGCTTTGATTTTTGTCTCCAAGGTCACAAACTCTTCTTTGGCCCAAGGCTCCCACATCCCGCCCAGGTCGGGCCTGCCCAGGGAGTGGATCAGCAGCGCATCTCCGGTCAAAAGGAAGGTCCCGGCGATTTGGTAGCTGGTGCTGCCTGGGGTGTGTCCGGGGGTATGAATGGCGGTGACGGCCAGATTTTTGGAAAGTTCCCAGTTCTGGTGGTCCGTGACCGGACCGATCTTGTAGTCGGCTCCGGCAAAGTCCCCCGGGTGGCCCCAAAGCTTGGCCCCGGTAGCCGCCGCCAAGGCCTTGCCGCCGGAAACGTAGTCCGCCTGGAGATGGGTCTCAAAGAGGTTGGTGATCACTACTCCTTTGGACTTGGCCAGAGTAAGGTAAGGCTCTAAAACTCGGGCGGGGTCAAAAACCCACATTTGGGCGTGGCCAACCAGGGCGTAGCTCAAGCTGCCTTTGCCGGGCCGTTGGAATTGATACAGTTCAAACTCCTGGTCCAAGTGGACCAGCTTGTGCACCAAGAGGTCCCCCCAGGTGGTGATTCCCCCAGCCAGGGAGGCTACATTGCTGAACCCCGCTTTGACCAACACCTCGGCCACATATCTCGCCGACCCGTCCTTGGCACAAACGATCCGCACCGGCTGGTCCTTTTGCGCCGCCACTTTGCCCAGGCTCTCCGCTTCCTCTTCAATAAAATCGATGTACGAAAGGTTTTGCACCCAAAGCCCCGGTGCCTCCACCTTGGAGCGGGCAAAGTCCTTGTCGTTACGTACATCCAGCAACAGAAATTTGGGCACCGAGCCAAAGGCCCAATCCCAAAGCTCCTGGGCAGTATAACTTTTGAGTTCCATGGTTGCTCCGGTTTGGTAATATGCTGAGATTAGAATGTTCTCACCCAAAGAGACAATCAACTTTGTGACAAATCAGGCCTGTCCAGGCTGGAAGGTGCAAGAGGGTCTTTGATTCGCAAGCTAAGGGGGAAACAAGGAACTTGTGCCCTCCCTAGCCCAAGGCGGGGTCGGGAGGGCAAGAGCAAGAAGGTGGGGTGCCGCTAAAAATTGTAGGATACCAACGCCATGCTGGAGCCAATCAAACTGATGGTAATGTTCAGCCGGTTGGACCCGTCTCGGACCCCGGTGCTTTGGCCACTACCGGAGGTGAAGTCGAAGCCGAGGCACCATTGTCGGAATACCAAACGGCCACAACCGAGTCCGACCCCCAGGGGCCAACCCAAAAACCTGGGTTGGTTTTGGCTGCCACCGGCGAAGGGAAGTCATTAGCAACCTGAAGTCACTCCCCCACAAAGGCGGGAATAAACGCCTTGATGAGGGTTCCCGAATGTTGGGGGTCATCTTTTTTGCTTTTGGACTCCACCACGATTTCGCCGCCGTACTTTTTGACGAAAAACTGGGCCAGCTTCATCCCCCAGCCGGTCCCCGCTTCGTTGGCCGTCCCTAGGCGGCTGGTCTTTTTGGAGAGGTCAAAGAGGTCGGACTGCATGGTTTTGGACATGCCGATCCCCTGGTCTCTGACCGCCACACAGATGTTGTTGGTCTCCTTTTTGGCGGAAAGCCAGATCGCCGAACCTCGTTCGGAAAATTTGATGGCGTTGGTCAAAAAATTGGCGATCACCGAATGTTCAAGGGTCACCCTCTCTGCCTTCACAAAAAGATCGTGCGCAGATTCCACGTGCAAGGTCAGGTTTTTTGCGGACAGACGGTTTTGGAAACTGGTTTTGAGGCTTTCGAGCACCTCCTCCAGCGAAACTTTGGAAACCGGCAGTTCGGAGGTTTCGTCAAAGTGGTGCAGGTGCTGGACAATGCCGATCAGGTCCTTGCCGACGTTTGCGGATTTTACCAGCAGCCCCAGGTGTTGGGCGACAAATTCCGGCCCCAAGTCCACCAGCCCCAGGATGTTGTTGATCGGCGTGGCTAGGTCATGGCACAAGACCTGGGTGATCATGCGGCGGCTGACGATTTCCTTGCGTAGCTGCGCTTCCAGATCCTTTTGTTCCGAGATGTTCCGTGAGATGCCCTCGACGATCTGGGGTACTCCCTGGTCGTTGAAACGAATACAGGCATCCGTGGAAGCCCAGACTTGGGAGCCGTCCTTGTGCTTGAGGATCGCCTCTACCCGGGCGATTTTCCCCTGGTTGGCGATAAACTGCTCCACGATCTTGGCCCGTTCCTCGGGATTAAAGTAAAAGTCGGCCATTTTTTTGCCGATCATCTCTTCGGGGAGGTAACCCAGGTGGATTTTGCAAGAGGGGGAGATGGTCAGAATCGTTCCAGCCATGTCGGTTTGGTAATAAACATCCGTCAGACAGTACAAAAAATCGTTGAAACACTGCTTTGACTTGGCGCACTCCACAATGGAGGGTAGGAAGGGGGAATGGTCAAACAGTCTTGATTCCATGACGAACTGAGGGAGGGAGATCCGTTTTTTGGCGTTGCCCACAAAGGGAGTTCAAGCTTGCATTTGGAAGATGGCATTTGAACGGACTTTGGTTTTTGGCAGGCAGGTCGATGCGTAGTTCTCATTTCACCCAGAAGCGGCTAATTCTACAACGTGTTTTCCTAGATGACAAACCTAAATTTCCCCAGCCCAGGAAAGCCCAACCCCAGGTGGCCCCAAAGCGGCGGCAATGCAACGCTGGGCTGGAACAACTCTTTTTTGGGGCGGTTAAAACGTCAGTGCCAAGGAACTGAGGTTGCCCCCAGTTGAAAGAGTCCTTGTTTGCTCATAGAGTTCAAACAGGAGGACTGAAAATGAACACAAGAATCGAAAGAAGAAGTT
>Ga0156612_149_pt1 | contig 27754 bp, 18 predicted proteins | sample RifOxyC1_FD_110686 | JGI IMG/M metagenome (GOLD analysis project Ga0156612, IMG submission 110686) | Candidatus Lambdaproteobacteria bacterium RIFOXYC1_FULL_56_13
ATTTTTGAACGCTTTGCATACCTGTTGAGTCTTTCCATGACTATGTCTAGCAGGTTTTATCTCTGCTATGCTAGTCAAGACCCTAAAACTATTATACGGAAATGCCGCCGGACGATGCGCATTTCCAGGCTGCAATACCAGAGTGACCCTTTCTGAAGACGTTCCTGCTCCGCAAAACATTGGCGAAATGGCACACATCTGCGGAGAAAAGCCTACCGCAAGCCGGTACGATCCAAAGCAAACAAATAAAGAGCGCAATGGCTATGAAAATCTGATTCTTCTTTGCCCTACTCATCACACATTGATAGATAAACCTGAAAATGAAAGCTTGTACACTGTAGCGGCCCTCAAAAAATTTAAGAACGACCACGAGCAATATATTCTTTCGAGCGCAGGGGGGGCAAACTTCCGAAACAGAAGTGAGCTGGCCAACTTTATAGCGGGAAAATTAAATGAAAATCACACCGCTTTTTCTACCTATGGGCCTGCTTCTGGCCGAGCCAGAAAAAACCCTCAGAGCGACTCCCATAAACTATGGTTTTCAGAACGGCTTGCGACAATTATACCCAACAATAGAGCGATTTTAGAAGGGCTGAGGAGAAACTCCCAACTATTTTCGCCCGGCGAACAAGCGATTGTAACAGTGTTTCGGCTGCATGTTGAAAGTTATGAGAAGTGGGTTAAAGATGAAATAGAGTATGAAGCCGTGTTGAGCTTTCCTAAAGAATTTTTAACTTTTATCGAGGACATTGCCAATGACAGCACACAGTGACCAATTCCCTTGGCCATCCTACTATGGCCATTTTAACACTATCGAAAACGCACTCAAAACCCATTCTAAGTTTGCAAAACTCGAACCGCTAAAAGAGAAGGGGACCTATCTTTTGACGCTCAGAGACAGAACCAAAATCAAGATATTTGTCTGTGAATGTTACGCATTTGGAAAAGCTGAACTCCACGAATCAATGATGAAGATTAAAGATTTAAACATGATTATTATCAGTTCAATTTGGTGCAGTTACTCATCTTATGCTAAGGAGATTGCCCGTAATCAGCAGGTTGGTCTTTTTAGCCTCAAAGAAGCAATGGGGGCCATCAACAATATTGATTACTGGAACTATCGAACCAAAGAGGAGTTAGAAGAGATAAAACGGCGAAAATTGAGAGAAAATGAAGATTGAAGTCTTCGGCTTTGGCTCCTTTTTTTCCCACCCGCAAAGCGCAAAGGATATTGATCTTTTGTTTTTATTTGAGTCAGGAAATATTAACCTAGTTGATTTTGCCGTTTGGCTCAAAAGGGCGCTCAAAGAAAGGCTTCCGCAGGTTGATATTGTGATGCTTTCAAAGGAAGAAGAGGAATTCGACTTTATAAATGCGTCATATGCTCAGAAAATTATGGATTTGGACCACAGCCAAGCTCAAGTTCAGCTCAAGGTTTTGACTGGACTCATTGACGATTTATCGAGAAATGCTGCTGCAACCGTTAGCTAAAAAGACATCCGTCCCCAAGAAGCTTCTCATGGACGCAGTGTAAAGAATCTGGTTTTTTGGGTTGAAAAACCCTGGAAGGCTGAATGAAATGGTCGAGGCGGCGAGATTCGAACTCACGACCCCTTGTCCCCCAGAGTAAAAGGCTCCGTTTTGGGCTTTGGCACTCAATGCCTGTGAAACCTGCAAGCACCGTCTGACTTTCATTCAACCAAGATGCAGGGTGCCCACTGGAGTCCGTCTGCATCCACAGAAAACCGCCTAAGTCCGCCTGTTTTGTTACCATTTTGAGACTGTTGCACAATCCCCCCATAGAAAGTGCTGGAATCCAGCCTTTTAGTATGATAGTTATTTGTTATAAATAACTATCAATAGGGAGTCATGCCAAAGAGACGCTTCCACACCGACCCCAGTTTCACCGAGGCCCTGATCCCCCAGTCCCCTCGCAAGACCTTTTACGACCAAGTGGACGAGGTGATCGATTGGAAGCCCCTTGAAACTCTGCTCCAGGCCAGGCTGGGGCGGCTGGAGAGGGCGGTTGGGGCTGAGCCCTTCCCTCCCTTGCCGCTGTTCAAGGCGGTGCTCTTCGCCCGCTGGAACCAGCTCAGCGAAAGAGGTCTGGAAGAGGCGCTGTACCACGATCTACGGCTGATCCGTTTTTCCGGTTTCTCCATCACCAGCGCCAAGCCGGACCACTCCACCCTCAACCGCTTCCGAAACGCCCTGGCCAAGGATCGGCTCTATGAGGAACTGCTGGAGCTGCTCAATAGGCAACTGGAGGCCGCTGGGCTGCTGGTCAAGACTGGGGTGATCGTGGATGCAACCTTGGTGGAGTCCTCCCGCCGTCCCCGCAAGGCCGTTGAAATTGGGCCTCAAGCGGGTGAAGAGGGTGAGCTCCAGCATGGCCCAAAGGCAGTGGTGCGTTACTCCGGTGATTTGGAAGCAACCTGGACCAAGAAAGGCGGGAAAGCGGTTTACGGATACATGATTGGCGAAGCCAATCGCAAATCTCAAGGCTTTAGCCTTGCGGTAAAAAATGGGTGGATGCGAAGGATGGCTTCTTTCTCAAGGGCCATGTCACCAGCGCTCATGAGTCGGACATGAAGCAGTTGGAGCGGTCCGTAGAGGGGCTGGCAGAAGGGACCTTCGTGCTGACCGACAAGGGCTATACCAGCGCCGAGAACCGCTTCACCTTGAAGATACTGGGTCTGCTGGACGGGATCATGAGGAAGACGGTACGGGGCAGGCCCTTGACCGAACAAGAAAAGAGCTTAAACTCGGTCTCAAGTTGTCCAAACATACCCGGGCACCGCAGTCCAAACAAACTAGGCCACCTCATTCATCTCACTAGAGATGGAGCTGCATTGGAGAGCCAACCCCGTGGGGAAGGTGAAGGAGAACCTGCCGTTCTTCAAGCAGATCAGAGAAATGTGATTTCACACAAAGAACTTCACAGTACCCATCTAAAATCCTTGCCCCCCCCCACTCCCATGCTAAACAGGAACCTATACTAGGTTCTATTTTCGTAAACAACGGACCAAAATTTGGGAGTGCACACTTAATGAATTGCCATAAAATCATTTTGTTCATTGCAGGTATAATACTTGCCGGTTGCTCAGAAGCAAGCAGGTACCAAGAATTCCTTAAAAAAAAGGACTCTGCAATCTTTGATTACGTAAAAAAATCCCCTATCGAAACAGTTTGTATTAATGGGCGGTGGAACGAGGTCAACTGTACAAAGTACTACTATATAGCCGCTATTAAGTGTTGCAATGCTGAAAAACTTGACTTTTTCAGGCCCCTGCTCGCTGAAAAAAAGCTAAGTAATAGGGAACTTGAGGATATAGTTACCGGTCTATGGGGAACGTTTGACTTTAATTATTTTTCTAAAACATACTCAATTCCAGGGAACGTATCAACGCCAGAAAGAAATGCGTTGAAGGAGTTACTGCTCCTTCTCATTTCCGCTGACAAGGATAAAAGATATTCTAATGATCTATTAACGATGGCAACGACTTTTGGCGATCAAATACTTATCTCTGATATGGTGGCATTGGCCTGGAATACGAACAACTCTTTTAGCGAAAGAAATTTATACAGGTGCGACTGGTATTGGGTTTCATTCTCGGAACAACTGTTTTCCGAACTAGTCAAGCAAGTTAGCACCGGTAAAAGTTTGCCACAAAACGATAATTTTACAGACAGTCTTTTAGAATGTCCAAGTTATCTAAAAAAAGAACAGATCTCAAGGGTAGGGACTCTATTTGATTTATATGCCGAACACGGAATCAGAATAGACTCGACGATTCTTTTTGGGGCTCATACTACTGGGGAATCAATCGCCCACGCGATTGGCAGCAACAGTAAACTTTGGAAACCCAACGATCTTGCGGCGTTTGCGGCCGAGATCGGAACACCAAAAGCTCAAGTTTCCCGACTTCTTTTTGAGCAAAACGATTTTAAAATACGAATTTTGCATAGTTTTAGCGGGGGAAAGGAAGATGCGTCTGTATATGAAAATTTTGAGGAAAACGCTGAAAAGTACGAACTCTTTCATGAAGCTGACATACGTGCAAATTCCAAGAAAATTAGCAGTTCAGAAGACGGACGCTCTTTAGAGTACACCTTTTCGTGCAAAGAGTACCTAGGGAGGAAGGTTAGTCTTTTTGTAATTGCCGATGTTGGTTGGGTTAGCCCAGTGGAAGCGTTTTACGACATCTGCAATCCTGAACACTATAAAGCTAGCATCAGCTGCCATACGGAAATTACAGAAGGAAGGAACAATGTCATTGGGGATTCAGGAAAGATGGGGTGCGAATGAATAATTGAGGGTACTGTAAAGTTCTTTGTGTGAAATCACATCTCTCTGATCTGCTTGAAGAACGGCAGGTTCTCCTTCACTTTTCCCATGGGGTTAGCTCGCCAGTAAAGCTCCATCTTCAGGGAGACAAAGGCCAGCAGGCGGTAGCAGGACTCTTCGCCGGGAACAATCTCCGTTGGCTTGGTCCTTCGTTTAAACTCCTTGTTCAGACGCTCAATCACATGGGTCGTTCGCAGGCTGATCCACTCTTCCTCGGGGAAATCCAGATACCGCAGACAAGCCTCCATTGAGCCATGAAGGCATTTGACTACCGAGGGATAGTCCGATTCCCAGTGCTCGACAAATTTCCGGTGGAACTCCAACGCCTTCTTCTTGGAGGAGGCATAGAAGATCGACCGGATAGTCTTGAGCAACGTCAAGGAAGTCCCGGTGTTGGGCCCCCAAGGCCAAGTGATCGGAGACTTGACCTGGGTGGATCTGGTGGTTTTTTTGCAGGGATAGGGGGCTAAATCCCGTTGAGTACAAAAGGTCCCCAAAAGAAGGGGTCCGGGTAGAGGTACTGGTCGCCGTCCAGCTCAAAAAGCAGCTTCAGCTTCGCCTGCCGGAGCGCTTCCGCCTTTTCTAGGCCCTGGTTGAGGAACCCGTAAAAATAGATCATCAACTTGGAGGTGGAATCATCGGCCACGGTCCACAGGGACACCACGTTGGCCGGGGTCCCGGCGAACAGGAAAGCCCGGTTGAGCCCCACCATCCCTTCCCCCTTGATCACCTTGCCCAGTCCGGTTTCGCAGGCCGAGAGCACCACCAAATCCGCATCCAGTTTGAGGTCAAAGATCTCAGAGGTCTGCAAAAACCCGTTTTCCGGTGGATCCGGCTGGACTAGATTGAGCACTACTCCCGAATATTCCGGGTGATTTTCGTCCAGGATCCCGTGGGTTGCAAAATGGATGTACTGGTGCCCGGCCAAGCTGGACTTGGCCTTAGACTCCTTGGCTTCCTCCCTAACAAAAACGTCCGCCGAATTTTCAAACAAAGCAGAGATCTGCTTGAGTTCCTTTTTGGTGGCAAACAACCTGGAGAGTTCGTAGAAGTTTTGGGCCTGGAGGGTCGGGTCGTACTTGAAGTTTTTTGCCTCCTCCGGTTTGGGGGCAAACTCCGGGTCCCCAAAGCCAACAAACTTCCTCCGGGCTTGGGAGGCCGCCTTGTCCCTGGAGGCGAGCTGGACCTTGATGGTCGAAAGCACCGAGGCCGAGGGGCTGTAGCTGATGGCGTAGCGGTACAATAGATACTCCCGGCCCTTAACAAACTTCTGGTTGGAAGCCGGGTGGATGGTCACCAAGGCGGTCTCGAAGGGCAGGTAATACAAGACCCCGTCGGGCACAATCAACAGCTTTTTGGCCGCCCCTGCCGGTTCGACCAAGGGGCCGATCACGTTGCGGTAGATCTTGAGCCCCGTAGCCAAATGGATTTGGGTGAGGTCCGAAACCAGTTCGTCCTGCCCTTCCTGGCCCTCGTCCACCAAAGGGTTGACCAGGGTCTCCCGGTAGCTGCGGATCATTGCGTCCAGGTCGGCGGCTGGGGGCAGGACCACCATTTTGACGATTTTTTTCCCGATCACCCAACCAAAGGACCGGTCCTCGCCGACCAAATAGGCAATCAGGATCGAGTCCGAATCAAGCAGCCGGTTGCGCACCCCTTCCACATCCAAGATGGAGGGATACTTCAAGCTGGCAAAGGCAGGGAACTTGGCCTCGATCTCTTGGGCCAGTTTTTTGAGTTCCAATTGCAGCCCGACCCGTTCGAGCTGCCAGGTTTCAATTTTTTTGCCGTCCCGGTGTTCTACCGGTTTGGAAAGCTCCACAAAGATCGACTGGTTGACCTCCTCAATCTTGCCGGTCAGCCTCGCTTCAGACTCCCGCAAGGCCGGGGGCAGGCTCAGGCTGGCCTTGGCCGCTTGTTCGGCCAACCGGTCCAGGAAGGACCGGGCCCGAGAGGCTTCAGCGTAGGAAAAGGCCTGTTCAAAGTACCCGCCGCCTGGGTCCTGCTCGCCCAGGTCATAAAGCAAACCGACGATCTGCTGGTAGGTGTCGGCATTGGTTTGCATCAACATCTGCTGGGATTCCTCCCCCTTGATCCCCGCCCGCAAAGACTCCACCAGCTCGATGGCCAAGGCGAAGCTGGACAAGGCGGCCTGTTGCATCTGTTTGGCCTTGCCCTTGTCTTGCCCCTTGGCCAACTGGCGCAAAAAGGTGCCTTTGTTGAGCAAAAACCCGGTCATCAGGTCCGGGGCTAGCACCGAACCGGCTTGAGGGGTAGGGAAGTAGGCCTTGGGGTCCAGGGGCTTGAAGGACAAAGCCCCCACCGCTTCTTGGATCAGCCCCAAGGCCTCTTCCAGGTGCCCCTCTTCGGAGGCGATGAAGGATTGGTTGTTCAAAGAAAGGGCGAGGTCCAGGTTGAGCCGCAGTTCCCGTTGCAGCAGGATCGCTTCCTGGAAGGCCTTCTTGGCTTCGGGCAGGTGCTTTTGCCGGAACTGCAAGGTCCCTTCGTTGCTCCAGCTGAGGGCCAGTTCTTTTTTGAGTTGGAACTTTTGGGCGAACTGCCTTGCCCGGCCCAAGTAATCCAGCGCTTTGGGGTAGTCTTCCGCTTCCAGAGCAATGGAGCCCAGGTTGTTGTAGGTCAGGGCCAATTGGCTTTCTAGGCCCAACTGTTGTTGGACCTGGGCGGCTTTTTCCAGCTGCTCCCTAGCCTTTTGCAGGTTGCCCAAGGAGCGGTAGAGCCCGCCCAAGTTGTTGGCTACCTCGGCGGTCAGGATCGGATTCTCCTTGGCGGCGTTGAGGGCCTGGGTGAGGGTGACCTCGGCTTGTTCGTAATTTTTGGTTTTCAGGTACAAAAGCCCTCTGGCGTTTAACACCTCAGGCAGCCGAGCCATTTGGCCCTGGGCTTGGTAAAACTGTTCCGCCTTTTTGGAAGACTCCAAGGCTTCCTTGTACAGGCCCTGTTCGGAAAACAAGAAGGCCTGGGCGTTGAGTGCGTCTCCACGGACCAAGTCTTCGGGTGCCGCTTCCTTGAGGATTTGCTCCAGTCCCTGGGCCGCTTCTGGGTATAGGCCCAGCTGGATTCGGCCATTGGCTTGGGCAAGGCGGCTTTGCTGGGCTTCGGCGGATTTGCCGATTTGGGCGAACAGGGTTTGGGCTTGGGTGAAGTCCTCCAACGCCTTTTGCAGCGCCGACTTCTCCATCTGGGCAAAGCCCCGTTGGTAATACATCTGGGCCAAGATCGCCGGGGCCGGGTGCGCCTTGAGGGTGGTTTCCAGTTGCCCAAACAGCTTGAGCGCTTCTTCGGTCTTGCCTTGTTTGAGGGCGATTTGCCCTTCAAGCAACAAGGCGGAAGCCCAAGGTTCACTGCCGGGGGTTGCCTTTTGCTCCGCCTTGAGCGCCGCCGCTCTGGCCGAAACCAGTTGGCCCACTCCCCTTTGTAGGTCCGCCTGCTGGACCAAGGCGGCCACCAAGAGGGCATCCAACCCGGCGGTTTCCAACCGGGCCACTAAGGCTTCCTGGTTGGCCACCGCTTCCTTCTTTTTGCCCATCAAGTTGAGGCCGTAACTTTTGAGGCCCATTGCCTCGGCGGAGACCTCGTCCAATTCGGCCTTGGCCGGGGACAAAACCTTCTCCAAACTCTCCAGCCCCGGTTGGGTCAAACCGGCGCTCAACTGGGCTTTGGCCAGCAAAAGCCAAAGTCGGACCGTTTCGGGGCCTTTGGCCTGTTCGGCCTGTTTGCCCAAAAAGGCAATCGCCTCTTTTGCCTTGCCGGCCTTGAGCAGGATGGCCCCTTTGGTGTTCTGGGCGCTGAAGGAATTGGGGGCTAGGCCCAAGGCGGCCTCAATCGCCTCCAAGGCCCGGTCGGGTTGCCCCAGGCCGCTTTGGACCTTGGCCTTGCCTTCATAAAGCTCCGCCCCCAGTTCCAACACCTCCGGGTCCTTGGGGGGCTTGGGCAACAGTTCCAAGCCGGTACGGTAAGCCTTTTCCGCTTCCTCCGCCCGGCCCATCTTAGCCAAGGTTGAACCGGCGTAAGAAGCAGCTTGCAACCGGGGTTTAGGGGCCGGGGCATTGACCGCCAAGGCGCTCAGGTAGGCCTTGACCGCCGGTTCCAGTCGTCCCTGACGGTAGTGGTGTTGGCCCAATTCCAGCCGAGTCGCCGCCAGGGCTTGGTTGTCCCCTGAGGCGGCCTGGGCGGCCTCCAATTTTTCCAGACCGGCTAACCTCTGCTCGTCCGAGCCTCCCTCGGCGTTGGCCAGGAGGGTCAACAGCTCGTTGACCCGCACCTTGTCGCCCAAGGTTTGGTAAAGCTCCAAGGCCGCCTTGTAGTGCTTGGTTGCCTCTGGTCCCTGTTTGAGCCGCTCTAGGGTTTGGGCCCAAACCAGCTCGGTCTTGGCGGCCCCCGGTTGGTCCTGCAAGCTCCGGTACAGCCCCAGGTTTCGTTCCAGGCACTTGGCCAGTTCAGCATCGCCCAGGTGCAGCCGGGCCAATTCGGCCAGCTTGCGGCCCAGCCCCAGGCCCACTTTGGGGTCAAAGTCCTTTTTGTTTTTCAGCTTCTCAAAGGCTTGGGAATAAAGTTTGTAGGCGGTTTTGGGGTCCCCCTTGGCTTCGGCGGATTTGGCTCCGAGCACCAAGACCCGCTCCTCCCCTTCATAGGGGGCTTTGGTAAAGTCCTGGGCGACAAACAGGTTGAAGTCGTTCCAGCCCTGCTCTACCGTCCCTTGTTTTTGCCTGAGCCCGTTCAAGGCTTCCAAGGCAGCGATTTTGTCGGGCAGCGCCCCCGGCCCCAGGGCCTTTTGGGAGAGGAACTCCGTTTCCAGGTCTTGGTTGCCCAGCTTTTGGGCAATGGCGATCAGGTTGTCCAGCCATCGAACCTGGTCTTCCACCGGCCTTTTGGGTTCGGCCAGCAACCGCCGGTGGACCTTTAAGGCCCCCAGCCAGTCCTGGGCCTTGAGGGTCAAGGCTCCCAACCGTTCCAGGGCCTGGAAGCGGCTGGGGTAGTCGGTCCGCTCGCCCAAGAGCCACAAGATTTCCTGGGTCTTGGCTTCATCCTTGGCTTCTTCGGACAGCCGCAGGATCCGGGTCAACACCGCCAAATCGCTGGGCTTTTTTTCTTCCCGGTCCAGTTCCAACAACTTGCCGTACAAAACCAGCTTTTGGGCCGGGGCAGGCTCCTTTTCCGATTGTAACACCAACAGCTCCCGCAGCGGTCCCCAGGCCTTTTCGGTTTGGTACAGCTCGGCCAGTTTTTCAAAGGGTTCGGGCTGGTAGCGGTTGTTGGCGGCAAAGTTGGTCCATTCGACCAGGACCCGCTTTTTGTCCTCCAGGTTGCCCCGGCTGGCGGCCACTTGGTACCACAAGGAAAAGTATTCCTGTTCCTTCCCCGAATGGGTCAGCTGGGCCAGCTCCAACAGCTTGGGGAAGCCTCCGGCACTGCTGTAAAACTCGGCCCCAGGGGCATAAGAGAGGACATATTGGCCCAGGTAACGTTCTTGGGCAGGATAATCCTTTTCCTTAGCCGCCAAAGCCGCCAAAAACTGCAAAGTCACGAACCGGTACTGGGCCTCGTTTTTGGGCAAAACCTCCAGCAGGTTTTTGAGGCTGTTTTTGGCCGCCTCCGCTTGCCCGGCTTGCCACTGTACCTTGGCCAGGGCCAAAAGATTGGCGTACCGGAGCCGCTGTCCCACCCCGGTGGACTGGGCCAAAAACTTCTCCAGTTCCAAGCGGGCCGAGACTTCCAGGGCCGGGTCCTTTCGGTCGGTAGCATTTTGGATTAAAAGGAGGTACAGTTTAGCGGAACCGTCAAAATCTGAGGTTTTGTTTAGGGATTGGCGCAGTTCTTGGATTTGTTTGTCGCTGAGCGGCTTTGCCCAAAGTGGGGCAGGCTCGGCTAGGCCCAGGCAGAAGGCCAGCCCAAAAGCTCCCGCAAACAGTCGTAACCTTTTTGGAAGCAGTGTTATGCGCCAAACAGCGCAACAGTGGTGGGCCCGTTTTGGCCAGTGGGCGAAGAGTAGTTGCAAAAGCTGGGTCCTCTTTTGGGGAGTTCTGTTTTTGGTCTCTTGTCGGGACGAAACCCCGTCCGTGCCGCCCAAGCCGAAAGATACGACCCAAGCCCAAGGCCAAGAGGTCAAACCCAGCCCCACGGCCTTTGCGCCACCAGACCAAAGTCCGTTGCCGCCGATGGCCGCCGGGTTCAACTCTTTGTTTCAACCAACCTATCAAAAAGGTGGGGACATCACAATATCCCCACTGGAATTAAACTGGTTGACCGAATCCCAAGCCTTTGGGTTGAGCTTTGCGGTGCACAACCAGAGCGAAACCGCCCAAAAGCTGGTGGCCACCTTGGTGGTCGAAGGACCCAAGGGGCGCAAGTGGAAAAGTATCCCCCTCCCGGTGCTCAAGGCCGGGCAGAAGGTCCGCTATAAGGCGAGGCTGGCGGCTTCGTTTCTGCTCAGCCCCAAGCCGGTGCACATCGAAGTCAAGCTGTACCGGGAGCATTACCGTTATATCTTGGACAAATCCTCCAATGCCCAGGAACTGAAACTCCAGTTCGAGCCCCAAAAGACCCAGGTCTATATCTTAGACAAACGCAAGAACGAAGCCCCCAGGCAGCAAACCTTGGCCATTCGGCCCCCCAAAAAAGGAACCCGAACCGTAGCCTTCAAACTCTTGGAGGCCCAGCCGGAGGGGCTGGAATCAGCACTGGCCCTGGCCCCCGGACCCAGGGAGGCCGGAAGCTTTGTCGGAGTCGCCGGGGACGGACAGGTTTCCCTCAGTTGGCCCGCCCAAGAAGGGGTGAGCCTGTACCGAGTCTCGATCAGCCCAATGCCCAACTTCCCCCCAAGCCAAACCGAAAGGGTTGAGGTTGCCGGCACCCGTTACCTGCACCAGCAGGTGGAAAACGGCAAAAAGTTCTTTTACCGGCTGGAGGGCAAAAAAAATGGGGTTTATGCCCAGATCGGTCCGGTCGCCGCCTTGACCCCTTTGGCCCCGCCGCCCGACCCGCCGGTGGTGACCGCCACCTTGGACCAAGGCAAGGCCAAGTTGGTTTGGGAAGGGGTCAAAGGAGCGACCCAGTACCATTTGTACTGTGACCCGGACCCGTTGGTCGGCAAAACCAAAGGGAAAAAAATCCCTTCGGTCCAAAGTGGTTATGAACTGACCGGACTCAATCCCGGTGAGACTCTTTATTGTGTCCTGACCGCCGCCAACGGCTCGGCGGAGAGCCTCGAATCGGCCCGGGTCAAGCTTGCGGTCCCCAGACCCAAGCCCGCCGCCCCCGTCCCCAATACCAAGGTGGGGGACGGGATCGTTTGGCTTGAGTGGCCCGAAGTCAAAGGAGCGACCGGCTACCAGGTGGAATGGAGCGGCAGCTCGGATTTTGTACCCGCCAAGACCCAAAGCCTCCAGCTGCAAGAACCTCGGTTCAGACACGCCGGTCTGCCCAACGGGGTAGAGGTGTTTTACCGGGTCAAGGCGGCTACCCCCGAAGGTTTTGGCCCGGACTCTCCGGTCCGCTCCGCAGTCCCCAAATTGCCCCAGGTGGCCGAAACCCCGGTGTCCGAACTGGCCGCTCAGGTCAGTCTGGACGACTACCTCAAGCTCCCCAGCGACCCGGACTTCCAGGTGGACATCTCCGACCCCAACCGAGCCAAGGCCGCAAGGTTGGCGGGGGTCAAGAACCTGGAGTCCTTGGACCTCGCCCAGAAGGACCAAGCGATTGCCCTGGCGGTCGCCCAAGGCCAAGGGAACGCTTTGGCTGGGGCCTTGTCGGACCAGTTAGACCAAGAACCGGGCAACCTCAACCTGACCCTTTCGCTCTCCAAAGTTCTGCACGAGCAAGGCAACGTCACCGCTGCGTTGAACGTCCTCAACAGCTCCCTGGGCCGCATCTCCATCTCCGCCCGAGCGGCGGTCAACCAGGAACTGAAGGTCAAGGTGGACAAAGGCAGCACCAGCCTGGGCCCTCAGAGCGACCAAGCCTTTTTGACCGAAGAGTTCGCCAAGTTGGGCAAGGCCCTTTTGGAGCAACGTAAGTATGAGGAGGCCCTTTCGGCCTACCAGTCCTTGGCTACCCTCTCCGAAGAATACCCGATGTTGCACTACCAACTCGGCCAAGTCCGCCGGGGGCTCAAGCAGTACAACCAGTCCAAGGAAGAGTTTATCCAGCAGAACCACCCCAAGCTGACCTTGGAGCAACGAATCCAGGACCTGAAGGCCCTGTTTGAGGTGATCGCCCTGGCCCCGGACATGGCCAGCGTCAAAAAAGCCAAGGAAGCGTTGAGCCAATTGGCGGCGGACCACCCGGAGGAAGCGAAAAAGGCTCGGGTCCCCGAAGACTTGGCCCAGTTGGACCGGTTTTTCGCCAAAATGGAAAAGGAGCGGCTGGCCGGGCTTTCGGACCTGGGGGTTTCCCTGGACCCCAACCTGAACCTGGGCCAACTGCAACCGGGCCAGGAATTTTACTTGGACCTCAAGATCGCCAACCTGGGGCAAAAGTCCAGCAGCCCCTTTGGGGTAAGCTTTAAGATCGAAAGCGAAGAAGGCCACCTGACCTACGACCTTTCGGCCAAGGACCGGTTTGAACCTTTGGTGCCCAAGTCTGAGCCCCTGGTGTTCTCCAAACGGTTGACCGTCCCCACCCAGGCCCCCTTTGGCCGGTACCGGCTGGTGGCCAGTGTCGAGCAGGAAGGGGAGACCTTGGAAGTGGGGCTGGAGAACAACAAGGCCGCCAGTGCCTATGGGCTCAGCTTGGTGGAGCCCAAGCCGGATCTGGGGATCACCCTCAAAACCGCTCCCGCCGACTTGAATCTGGACGGGAAAAAACCGGTGGTGGCCCAATGGACAGTGGCCAACAAAGGTTTTTTGGCCAGCGGTTCTTTTGTGATCGAAGTGAGTTTGGTTTCCAAAGAAGGCAAGGAAATCCCCTTGAGCCGCAGCCCCGAGTTGGGGCCGGTCAAGGAGAATGGGGCCTCCTTGGACTGGAACATGGAAGCGGCGCTCCCCTCTGCCCTGCCCGAAGGCCGGTTTCAATTGGTGGCCAAGCTGGTTCCCGGCAAAAGGCCGGGGCCGAAGGACCTCAACCCCGGCAACGACCGGTTTGCTTCGATCCAAGAATTCCAATACACCGCACCTTTTGTGGACCCCCAACTGGGATTGGCCCAGGCGCTTGAGCCCGCTTGGGTTTTGCCCGGCCAGCCCTTTGAGGTCAAGTTGGCCCTCAAGAACCGGGGCAACCGGCCTGCCGGCCCCTTGTGGGTCAGCTACCAACTGGTTGGCCAGGACGGCAAGACCTATCCCTTGGGGGGCAGCGAAAAAATCTTGGGCCTGGACCCGGCCAAAGGGGCCAGCCTTTGGACCGAAACCCTCCGCCCCCCCTCTTCGGCCCCCCAAGGGGCCTACCAATTGGTGGCCCATCTGGAAGGCCCCGGTTTGAGCGAGGTTTCCAAGGTGGCCGGTCCGGTGAAGACCGAGCCCCAGGTGCACCTCCTGCCGCTGTACGACCAGACCCAGCCGGCCGCCTCCAAGGAACGATTGGCCCAGAGGCTGGCCAAGGACCCCACCGACCTGCCCGCCCATTTGGGGGCGGTGCGAATGGCCGCCCTTTCCAGGGACGAATCCGCCTTGGCCACCGAGGTCAACCGGACCTTGAGCCTCTACGCCGGGGCGGCCCCCTCCTTGGCCGGTAAAGAGAACCTCAAGGCCGAGCAGGAATACCTTCGCCAGGACCTGACCCTGCTGGCCCAAGAGCTGTCCCAACTGGGCCGGTCCACCGCCGGAGAAAGCCTGCTCCAACGGCTCCATCTCTCGTTCCCCGAGAGTACCTCCTTGACCTTGGAGCTCGCCCAAGCCCAAGCCCGGCAGGGGCGCAAGGGCCAAGCAAGGGAGACCTTAACCCAAGGGATGAACAAAAAGCCCGACCTCTCCTTGGTGTTGGCCCTGGCGGCGATGGTCGAACCGGGCCCCGAAGCCCAGGCCCTTTTGAGCCCTGCCTACCGCAAGCTGATCGACGAAGCCCCCCCTGAAGCCAAGGCCCGGTTGAAGGTCTTCTCCAAAGCCTCCTTGGACAGCCTACAGCTCAAAAAAGCGGTCCCCGACCCTTGGGCCGGGTTCCGGTTGGACTTTGCCCAAAAAAGCGGTCAGGTGGTACTGCGCCCCGGCCAGACCTTGGAGATCCCTTTGCGGTTCACCCAAAGGGAACCGCTGGCAAGGCCGATTGAGGTTTATTTTGTGCTCGAAGGGGAAGAGGGACAAAGGTACGATCTGCCCGAGGTTTTAAAGCTCAAAGGCCTGCCGGAACGTTCCAGCGAACAAACCGTGGCCTTGAAGGTCCCGGACTTTTTGCCCCTGGGCCGCTACCGCCTTAGGACCTGGGTCGAGTCTCCCGGCTTGGGCATCGCAGTGGGGGACAGCACCGATTATGGGTTCCTCAAGGGGGCGGTGGACCTGAAGATCCGCCAGTTTACCCATGAAGTGGCGGGCAAGGGTCGGCTCAAGCTGCAGCTGGCCTGGGAAAACCAAGGGGCCGCCGAAGCGCAGGGCAACCGGCTGAGCCTGTACCGGGAAGACCCCAAAACCAAGGCCTTGACCCCGCTGGCCGTATCGCCCCTTGAAGACATGGCCGCCTTCTCCGGCTCCGTCTCTACCGAGTTGGAATTGGAGACTCCCTTGCCCGAAAGCGGCAAACTGGTCGCCTGGGTGGAAAGCCAGAGCGCCCAGGGTCAAGACAACGGCCCGGACAACCGAGCCACCAGCCCCAATCCCTTGGGCAGCCAGAAGGAACGGTTGGTACTCCTGGGCCTGGAAACCCAAGGCACGAGGATCGAACCTGGGTCCCTCTTGTCCGGGGAGCTGCGCCTCAAAGGCAAACCGGAACCCAAGGAAACGGCGGTCTTGGTCTTGACCCAAGGGGACCAGCGGTACCCCCTGGGGACCGTGAACCTGGACCCTTCGGTCCCGGAGGACCCACAAGGGGAGAGACGTTATCCCTTTTCCCTCCCCTGCCCTCCCTTGGTCCAAGGCCGTTTTGAGTTGGTCGCCCAGCTGGGCGAGCGCAAGCTGACCTCCATCGCCCCCTTAGCCTACGGCCCTGCAAGGCTTTGGATCGACAAGGTGGTCTTGGGCAATCCGGGGCTCTTTGCTGGAGGAGAGTTGAACCTAGGTTTGTTTGTCTCCAACCAAGGGCTCTCCAAGAGCAAGGAACAAACGATCAAAGTCACCCTGGAGGGTCCGGGGGCCTATCCGCTTGGGGAGGTCCAGCTGGAACCGGTGGAGGCCTTGGCGCTGGGGAACTTGGTGCAAGCCAGGCTGCCCTTGCCCGAAGGCTTAAAAAACGGTTCCTACCTGCTGCACCTCGAAGGCCCCGGCCTGGATGTCAAAACCGCCGCCAACCTTTTGGTCCAGCCGATTTTGGCCCTGAGCCCCAAAGAGGTGGACGTGATCCTGCCCGGAGCGATTCCCACCTTTGAATGGAAGGGGCCACAGGGGCATAGGTACAGGCTGGTCTTTTCGGCCAACCCTGGTTTTGACACCCAAGAGAGGTTGGACCTCAATTGGACCGATTCGGCCTCTCTGACCCCCAGCGAAGCCGAATGGAGATTGATCTGGGGGCTTTCGAGGAGCGGACAAAAGCCGGTGTACTGGCGCATCGAAGGGCAAAACCAAACCAAGACTCCCATGAACAGTGGACCGCAGCGATTGCAGTTGAGAAACCGGATTTAACAATGTTAGTTAAAAGAGGGGACTGGACTGGGTCCGCCTCCAAAAACCTTCAAAAGACCTGTACCATGAAAACACTAGTGCCTAGGTTGCTTGTTTTGTTCACCCTGTTGCTCTCCTCCCTGCCGGGGTTGACCTTGGCCGAAGAGCCCAGCTCCGAGACCCTGGCCCTGCCGGTGCTCAAACAAGGGGAGGCCCTGCCCAAAAGCCGGTGGGACGTGGACGGACTGTTTGAACAACTGCTGGGCCAGCTGCCAGACTTTTTGGGTCGGTTGCCCCAGAACGTCAAGCGGGTCACCCTGCTCAACCTGGAAGGGGACCCATCCTACGATCTCAACGCCAACCGGCTGAGTTACCGGCTGCTCAATTCTCTGGTCGCCCAAGGGCGGTTGGAGATGGTGGAATGTCGGCAATGTTCCAACCTCAAGATCTATGTGGATAAGGACAGTCTGGTCTTAGCCAAAAGCCTGGAAAGTAACGAGCAGTACCAAGCGCTGGGCAGGCAACTGAAGATTGATGCCTACCTCCAGGGTTTCTTGGAGATGAACGAAAGGGAAGGCCGCCTGACCTTAAACCTCAAACTGGTGCGCACCGAAGACGGTTCGGTGGTCAACACCGCCAGCTTCAGCGTCAAAGCCAAGGAAGAGGACAAGGGCCTTGCCAACCCGGCCGACCGGCCCTCCCACATCGGCCTCGCCTTGTCTCCCTTTGTGGGCTTTGGCTACCAAGGTTGGGTCCTGGTCAACAACCAAAATACCGAGAAAAAGGTCACCAGCTTTACCGGCGTGACCTTGCGGCTCCTGACCCCTACCTTTTGGGAAACCATTGACTTGGGGCTGGACCTGGACAGCTTCAGCGCCAGCACCTCCACCGAAACCGCCACCCTCAAGTTGTCTGCCGTCCAGGCGGTCCCCTTGGTTCGTTACCAACTGCCCTTTCGTTTTGGGGCCCAACCCTTGGCCTTTGCCTACTTCGGCTTCGGCGGCGCTGCGGTCAACAGCGAGACCTCCTTGGCCACCAAGGCGGGGGCGGAATTTTTTATCAACAACAACCTGAGTGTGGGCCTCGACTACTACCAATTGGGCAGCCGAAAGGTGCAAAGCGACCTCAAGGACAGCGAGGGGAACTTTTTGACCAACAAGTTTTCAGGCAGCGCAATGGCGGTGAGTTTCCGGTTCCTCTACTGAGGTCCTGATGAAACCTAGGGGTTGGTTCCTGCTGTGCTGGTCTCTGGTGGCTTTTTTGGTGGCTGGTCCCTGTCTTGCCAAGGATTCGGGGCCGGTGGTTTTCGCCGGGCCGCCCAAGCTGGTGGGGCCCCGGACGCTGGCCCTTCCCTTGAGCAGTGTGGACCGTTTTGGCAACCATTTGGAACTCCCCCGGGAATCCCTGACCAACCCCTTTTGGGACCAAACCCCGGTGGCTTGGTTCCAGTTGGGTTACCAAGGAGGCCCCCGTGGGCTCCAGCTGATCCGCTGCCAGGATTCCTGCCTCAAGGCCGGAAAAGCGCTGGAAAAAATGGGTGGCCTTCGAGCTTTGGCCAAGGCCGCTGCCTTGGGAGCGGCGAAGGTGGAGGCCAAAGAGGTTAAAATCCATGACTTTTCCGACGGCAGGCTCCAGGTCACGTTGCCCAAACGCCTGTTGCCCCGGTTTTTGGAGAGCTTTGCCGGACAACTGCCGCCCGGTTGGCCGAAGGTGCAAGAGATCCAAACCGGCTGGGTCACCGGCCAAAAAACGGCTCTTCTAGACCTGGAGAAAAGGTTCGGCCAGGCCGGAGGGATTGAGTTGCCCAACCCCCAGCCCCAAGCCAACCCAGGGCTGGCCCGATTTTGGGTTCAACCCTACCGGTCCATCGAGATTTCCGGTGCCCTGCTGGGTTCGGCAGACTTCAGGACCGCCTTGGCCCGGTCCCTCCCGCCCGACCACCCGCTGCGCCGCTCCCCAAAGGGGGCTTTGACGGTCTTGGAGGGGACCGCTCGGACCGGGCCGTTTCCTAAGGAACTGAAAGTCAAAGACCCAGGGCTGAACCAAGAGCTGGCCCAATTCCAGAGGGCTTTGGCCCAGCAGGGGCAGAGCCTAGGTTTTGTATTGTCCCACCCTGCTCCGGCGGTGGAGGTGGTGGTTGTACAGCCCCCGGCCCCGGCTCCCCAGCGGGACCGTTTGGTCTTTTCCTCCCTCGGTGCGGCGCTATACCTGGACGCAGTTTTGGTCACCTCCGAGGCACAGCAAAACCAGTATGAACCGGACCAACTGGACCTCTGGTTTGCCGACCTGAACATGCACACCGCCCCGAGGGGTAAGACCCTGCCCCAGGTGGAACGGGCCTTAAAACGGACTTGGCCGGAAGGGGAAAACTGGTTGTTGCTCCCGCTCCCCGAAGGACCGGTGACCGGGCCTTTGACCTTACGTTTGGAGTTGGAAAAACAAGAACGAAGTTTTGTGCTGAACCTCCGCCCGCCGGACTTGGACTATTTGGCCGGCAAAAACGACCTGTGGACCGCCCAAGAGAAGGCCCTGGCTGCCAAGACGGAGGCCCAGGACTGGCCGGGAGCCTTGGCCGTCATCCAGCCGGTTTTGGCGGAACTCAACCGGGACAAGGCCCGCCAAGCCGAACCGGTAGCCTCCACTTGGCGGCTGTGGGCGGCCCGGATCAAGCTGGAATTGGGGGACCCCAAAGGGGCAGAAGAAGAGTTGGAACGGTTGACCCAAGACTACCCCCTGACCGAAGCGGCCCAAGAGGGTTGGGGGCTGTTGTTGGCCACCCGGCTTTCGCTCAAGGAGTAGCGGGTTTGGGGACCAGGACCAATTTTAGGGTTCCTTGGGAGGTGCGCAGGAGCAAATTTTTGTTGGCGCTGCCGGGGAAGGCCTCCAGTTTGAGGGGGGCCAAGGTGGGAGAATGGTCTCCCTCCCCTTCCAGCCAAAGGTTCACCCGAAACGAACCGGGGCCCAAAACCTGGATCTCCATTTCCTGTTGGGGGCCTTGGAACCATTGGACCGGTTGGGAGATTTGGACCAGCGGACTGCCGGAAAACAAAAAGCCTTTGACCTTGTGGGGCAAGGGACTTCCGGCCCAATGGGCGGTGAGTCCGACCGGCAGGGTCCCGGCACTGGGTAGGACCAGTTCGGGACTGGAAGACTCCAGCCGCAGGGGGGTGACAATCGCCCGGATGGCCAGATCGGGCCTAGCCGTGGTAGGGGTCAAGGTGATTTCGTTGCCCCGCTCCAAAGTGAAGGACCGGCCCGAAAACAGCAGCTCCAATGGCTCGGTCAGGGCCTGGAGCTTGATTTGAGTGGGGCTGGAAAGGGCCATCAGTTCGCCCTTGGACAAGGACAAGGTGAGGAAGGGGAACTGGAGCCGGGCGGGATGAGTAAACCGGCCCCACACTTGGCCTGCCCCGACCTGGAGTTCGGTTTTTTGGTCCTTGGAGCTGGCCAGTTGGGCGGTCAGGGGGCCCAAAAAAGCCACCAGATCGCCGTTGGTCAAGAGGACCAGACTGGCCCCATCTTCGGTCAAACTCAGGCGGCTGGGGTTAAAGACCAAGTCCCCTAGGGCAGCGGGACGATCCGCCAAGCTCGCTTGGCCGAAGCCGCCGATCAGACTGCCCAGGACCTCGGCCCGAAGGGGAAGAGAGAGGCCCAAGAGCGCCAACCCAAGGCTGGCCTGACGTAAGAAGTAGGACAAAGAACGGACCGGAAAAAGAGTTGAACCTGCCACTGAGGCAACATGTTACCTGTACCCAACGCAATCCATCAATCTCAAAGACAAAGCCGGGCCTTCTCCTGCAAAATCCGGCTCCTCGTCCCTTGGTTCGGCCTGCTTTTGTTCGGCTGTACCGCCAGCCAACCCCATCCACCGTTGGGACCTGGGGATTTTCAGCTGGAGCTGGACGGCAAGATGGTCAAGGGGGCCAAGACTCTGCCTTTTTTGGTCGCCAACCAAGCGGTGGGACCCAACCTCCGGGGGGAGTTTTTTTTTCTCGCTCCCGGCACCTTGGGGCAACTCAAGGCCAAGGTCGAGGGGCCTAGGGTCGGCGGGCTGGCTTACCGCTGGTCCATCCAGGGCGAATCAGCCCCGGTTTTATCCAACCTGGCGGAAGTCCAGCTCCAAAGGCCCAACCCCGGACCGTTCACCTTGGCTTTGGCCGTAACGGTAGAGGTGACCGGCCAAACGGAGCCGATACTCTTGGAGCGAAACCTGAAATTTTTTGGCTCCGGCCCGGCGGAGGTCAAACTGCTCAACCCCACCGAAGACACGGTAGTGGAGCCCGGAGCGCCAGTCACGCTCCGGGCGGGGGGCAGCGATGGTCTGGGAAGGGCTCCGGTAGTGGTCTGGGTAGTCAAAAACCAAAACCGACGCAGGGTGCTGGGGTTTGGGGAAACCTTAAAGACCAACCTGTTTGAAACCGGTTACAACCAGATAACCGCCTTGGGGCTCGATTGGGAGGGGAACGAACTGCAATCTACGGCCATCGGCATCCTCGTTCCCGACCGCAAGCAGCCCCCCCAAATTCTGGCCCCCTTGCCCCAACGGGTCTTTGAGCCAGGGAAGCCGGTGGTTCTGTTTGCCAACGGCAGCGGCCTTTCTTACCGGATCGACGGGGAACCGGCCCAAACCGGCGGCGGAGCGGTGCGGATGGACCTGAGCCCCGGCGAGCACCTTTTTGCCGTGGAAGGCACCTATGGCAAGGTGGAGGCGAAGTTTTTTATCGTCTCCAAGGACCAATGGGCCGCCGAAGTGGTCGCCCTGCAAGGCAAGGTGCTGCGGCAGGTCCGTCCCGGTCAGTGGGACCCGGTGGCCCCCTTTGATCGTCTGCCCCCCGGATCGGTCCTCAAGGCCGAATCGGACGGCAGCGCCGAGTTGCAGTTCAAGGAAGGCCAAGTTTACCGGCTCCGGCCCAAAGGTTCGGTCCGGCTGTTGCCCCAAGGGGGCTGGCAGGACAACCTGGACCCGAAGGACCTGGAAACCTTGAGAATCCTGGAAACCGCCCAGTTGCAGGAAACCCTGGACCGGCTCCGGCCCTTTGTGGAACAACTTCCGGGGCTGCTGGAGCGGTACCGGGTCCAGGAGGTTGAGGCTTTGGACGGCGGACAGGTGGACGTGATCCTTAAAAAACTGGCCACCGGAGAGCTGAACATCGAGGAAGTCATTCTCCAGTAAAGCCGGTCTTAATGGGGGACTGAAGGGCCAGCGGTGGCCCGCCCCCCCGCCTTGGTGGTCAAGCTCAGAATCACGATGCTGACGGTGCCCAAGGCGGCAAAGCTGACCGTCAAGGGGATCAGGGTTTCGTTGTACAGTTGGCCGATCAAGGTGCCCAGCCCCGCCGAAAGGATGGTGGACAAGGTGCCCACGACCGCCGCCCCGATCCCGGCCATTTTGCCCAAAGGCTCCATGGCCATGGCGTTCAGGTTGCCGAACAAAATGGCCAGACAGACAAAGGACAGGGACAAAAAGGCCAGAAAGGACCAAAAGGGAGGCACCCCTTCCCAAGAAAGGGTGTAAAAGAAAAAGCCCAAGGAAAGCAACGTCAGGCCCCCCAAGGTCCAGCGGGAAAGCTGGCGGATGCTGAACAGCTGCACCAACCTTGAATTGACCAACGAGGCCCCGCCAAACACCAGAGCCATCAAACCAAAATAAATCGGGAACTGGGTCCCCTTGTCGTAGAGCCCTTGGAAGATCTGCTGGGCGGTACTCAGGTACCCCAAAATCGCCCCGAACACGATCCCCAAGGTCAAGGTCGGCCCCAGGGATTCCAGGTTTTTGAGTACTTGGCCGATCGCCCCAAAGACCCGAGCCAAGGTAAAGGGAGTCCGCCGTGCAGGCTCCAGGGTCTCGGGCTGTCGTAGGCCAAACCAAACCAGCACCAACAAGGCGAGGCACAGGTAGAGCACGAAAATCGCCCGCCAAGGGGCCACCAACAGGATCGCCTGCCCCAAAGAAGGAGCCAGGGCGGGGACCAGGGTAAAAAACATCATCACAAAAGACATCACCCGGGCCATTTCTTCCCCGTGGAACAGGTCCCGGATGATCGCCAAGGAGATCACCCGCGGCGCAGCCAGCCCCATGCCTTGGATCACCCGTCCCACCAGCATCTGGTTGAAGTCCTGGGCTTGGATCGAAACCAAACAACCGACCAGATAAAGCCCCAACCCGGCGTACAAGGGAGGCTTCCGGCCATAAGAATCGGACAGCGGGCCATACAGCAAAAGCCCCAAGGCCATGCCCAGAAAGAGGCTGGAAATAATCAACTGGTTGTCGTTGGCCCGCACCACGCCCAGGTCATGGCCAATCAAGGGCAAGGCGGGCAACATGGCATCAATGGAGAGCGCCATCAGGGAACTCATGGTGGCCATCAGGGCCACCAATTCGGCCAACGGGGGCTTGGAAGAGGGATGAGGCATTTGCGGAGGTACCAGTTCAAGTGATAGGGAAACTTCCGCCAAAATATCCGGTTCCAAGGACTTTGTAGAGAAAAAAACCGGAAAAGGTCTTAAAGACAGCCGTCCCAGTCGGTTGGATTCATTGCCAAAACAAAAGCCTTGGGTGATTGGGAAAACCACCGGGAAAAACGGCCTTTTTGGGCGGCCAAAGCCCCAAAGGCCGTGGCTCAGCGAGTTGGGGCCGGGGCTTGGCAATTGGCCTTGAACTGTTGCAGGAACAAGGTTTGTTGTTTGAGCTTTTTGAACGCTTCGTCCAGGTGCATCTTGCCGCAGGCCTTTTCCTTTTCCGGGGCGGAAAAATCCTCCAGCAGCGACTCAAACAGCTGGGCGGTCTCTCCTGCCGCAGCCAAGGCGGACAAAACAAAATACTTGGCCTCAAAGTTGGCCGGATCCAGCCAAGCGGCCTGCCGCCCTTGGTCCAAGGCGCTCTGGACTTGTGCCGCCTTCAGGGCCTCCGCCGCCGACTGGAGCCGGGCCGCAGCGGTTTGGGGGTCCGGGCTTTTGCGCAACAACACCAAGGAAACCTCCCCTCCCTCTGGCCGGAAGATCAGCCGAGCCCCTTGGGCCAAGGGGAGTTGGACGTTTTGGAACTCCTTGCCTTTGAGCAGGTCTTCCCGAGGGGCATGGGTGGCCACCAAGTCTTCTTTGGTAAAGGAGGGGCCAAAGCGGAGCGGGTCGGCCATGCCGGTCTCCAGGTCCAACTTTACGAAATGCACCAACTTGGGCTCCAAACGGACCCACAGCCGCAGGCTTTGGGGTCCCTCAAAGGACAGCTGGCTGCACCAATGTTTTTTGCACAGGTTGGCCGCCAAAAAAGGCAACGGCTTTTGGCTCCCTTGGGCCAAGGAAACCCAGACCGGCTGTTGCCAACATTGCCGCTGGCCATCGTTCATCGCCGCTTCCTCCAAAACCAACGGGCCAACCTGCAATTGGTTGACCAGTGTTTTGGCCTGGGTTTCCCAAGCGGGGATCTGGTCGGGCAAGACCGGGTCCAGGGTTTGGATCTTGAGGTAAACCAAGTGGGAAAGGTCGGGGGAAAGCAACAGGTTGCCCCCTTCAAACCAAGTCAAGGTTTCCCCTTGGGCTTGGTAGAGCAGGTAGCGGTTGGGGGCACAAGAGAAGCTGGCGGTTCTCTTGGCTTCCAAGGCCACCAACAGCAGGCCCTGTTCAAAGGAATGGTACACCTGGGGCTGGACGTAGCCGGGGTTGAACCGAGCCAGTTCAAGCCCCTGAGCGGCCTTCAGGTTGGAAGCCCCCACCCAGAGGACCAGCAGGGACAACAGGAAGGATTTGAGCCGCATGCGCCTACAGGCAAAAGGTTTAAAGGTCTCCTAGGCTCCCCGGCGAACGCCGGAAACCGCCCAAATGGCCTTCCTGCTCAAGAATGGTGGGCCAACAGGTCCTTGGCCACCAAGTCGTGGCCCAGCCAAAGCACCGGCCCACGGGGGGCATAACCTTCGTTCAGCATGATCCTGCCGCTGGACTCCACCACCAACCCGCTGAGGTAATCAGTGATCAAGTTCTTTTTGTCCCGGTTCATCTCCATCACCTTGTCGGAGGTGGCGAGCATCAGGTCGGCCATCGCTTGGCTGTTGTGTTTGGGCCAATCCTGGAAGTCCGAATGGAAGGGAGTGATGATCGGGTTGAGGTGGTAGGCATCCACCTCGTCGAGCATCGCTTCCAGGCCCATTCCCTCGATCATCAGGTCTTGGCAGGCCTTCGCCTGGGCCTCGGCCCAAGGGCCACCGCCTTCATGGCGCAGCGCCCGGATCAGGGGATACAAGGAAAGCTCGACCCCGTTAAAAAGGTCGGAAGAGTTGGTGCGAATCTCCGGGCAGTTGTAAACCACCGCCTTGATCCCCTGCTTCCAGGCCGCAAGGGCGTGGTCTTCCAATCGCATTTTGGACCAGCCGGGCAGGTAGGGGGTGTAGGTCTGCCAAAGGTACCGGTCTTTGATCAGGATCGGGGTGCCGTGGTACCCGTAGGCGGAATAGGAACAGATCCCGCCCCAGCCTTCCACCTTTTGGCGCAGCCCTTGGGTGGCTTCGATCAATTCCAAGAAGGTGTCGGCGGTAACGGCATCGTAGTTCTTGGCCGACAACCGGCCCAAGTCGGATTCCCAAAGCTCCTTGGAGGGAGCGTACCTTGCCCCCATGCCTTTAACCGCCCGGTTGAGCAGCACCAAAAAGATTTTGGCTTTGGGGATCCCGCCGGCCATGGTGTGGGCAAAAAAGAGGTTGGCCCCGTGGGGGACCAGGGTTTCCAATTCCCCAACCATTTGGTCCACCGTGGCCCGGAACCTTTTGTAGGAATGGACCTTGGCTTCTTCCACCTGGGACCAATCCAGCTTAAAGTCCTGCCAATCAGTCGGCTTGACGTTGGCGATCGACTCGGAAACGGTGATTCCGCTGGGGGTGGGGTCCATGTCAAACCCGGCCCAATGGGGGTAGTTGAGGATCCTGCCGCCCAGGTTTGCTTCGGCGGCGGCCAGCTCTTCCGGGTTGAGGGGCCGCAGTTGGTTGTCCTTGTCCCGGCGACCGACGGTAACGCCCAAGATCGTCATGCCCTCCGCCTTGGCTTGGTCCACCAGACCGTTGGCATAGCCACGACTGAACAGCTCCCCAAAGAGCAGAAAAACGTCCCCTTTTTTAAAACCATGGGCCTGGGGTAGGGTGGGCATGACCGTTAGGTTTCGCATTAGAGCCTTATCTTCAATGAGGTTTTGTGTTTTTAATTTGATCTACGGGAACTCTGGGCAGCCTACCAGAGCGGCGTTCCAAAATCAAGGCTGCTTTCGGGGGCCTGATGACCAGAAGCCTTTGGCAGAGACCTTCTACCTTGGAAGGGTTACCCCGCTTCCGTTTCTGGTTTGGGCTCCTCCGTTTCGCCTAGACTGCCCAGGTTTTTGGGCGGGAAGGCAGCGGCCTGGAAGTCCAAAGTCTCCAGCAGTTCCTTGGACATGACGGTTTTGGAAAAATCCAGCCCGGCAAAAGGGCAACCGGCAAAAGAACCACCGATGAACTTGGCCCCGTCCAGGTTGACCCCCTGGAGATCCGCTCGGTCAAAGGTGCAGTTGTAAAAGGCGGTGTACTCAAAGCTCGTCCCGACCAATCTGGCCTTGGTGAACCGACAGGCCAAGAACCGGTGGGGCCTTGCCTCCCGGCCAAAGGTGGCGGCACTGAAGTCCGCCCCGGAGAAGTCGCAACCGACAAACTGGGAAACCCCCAGAAAGTTGATCCCCAACAGGCTGGCCCCCCGCAAATCCACCCCTTCGAGCCATTCAAACCCCGCTTGTTCCATGTTCAGGCTGGGGTCGATGTAGGTCACTCCCTTCAGGTTGGGGCTCAACTCAAAAAACAGCGCCTCCGTTACCTCCGGTGCGGGCGGAATTATGCCTTCGCCGGTCTGCCCCCCGGGTTGTTTCAACCCCTCCTCTTGGGCCAATTGCCGGACCTCGAAGTCTTGTTGCTCCGGGGAGGAAGGTTCGTTACCCAAGAGGGTTTGGGCCTTGGTGGCATGTTCCCCTTCCTTGAGCCACACCCGCTCCCGGCCCCAGAGCCGCTCCTGCTCAAACCGAAAGGCCCGCTTGGCCGACCGGTACCGCTCCCGAAAGACGGTCAACTCCGCCTTGGCCCGCGGGTTGAAGCTGCGGGACCAGTAGGAGGATTCTTCAAAAACCAGATAAAAGTCTTCCCAAGCCTGGACCCAGTCGGTCCGGGCTTGGAAAAACCCCCGAAACTCCAATTCGCTGCGGGCCTTGATCTTGTCCAACCGCCGTTCCAGATAGGCCAGTTCACGTTCTTTGGCCCACCTTGCGGTTCCGGTCAGGTTGTCCAACTCTGTCTTGGCCAGCTCCAGTTCCTTAAAGGCGATCAGCGCCTCCGAATTGGGCGGGTCCGGCGGCTGGGGCTTCCGGTCCAGGACGGCACGGTCCGGGGCTTGGGCAAAATAGGGGAACAGCAACAAAAAGAGCCCCAGCCCGGTGGGCAAAAAAATCAGTTCGTCCAGAGTCGCCTCCTGTATCGCCAATGGTGTCCCAGTTTAGGCCAGTGCCGGGAAGGCCGTCAAGGATTTGCCGGTTTGGCCGGGGAGGCCGGGCAAGGGTGTGTGGCTGGGGAGGTTGGGTGCTTGGGTGGAACGCCGGGAAAGGCACCGCCGGAGAAAGCCGTTTGGACCGGGAAGGCGGAGGGCTTAGCTTCTAGGCCATCTCTGCCACAAGGAGAGTTTGTGCTTGGTCTTGAGTAGGGTCTGGCCGTCCACCGGTTTGTTCCCCGCCTGATTCTCGCTGCTGGTGGCCAAGCCCTTGTGCAGGCCGTTACTCAACAAACCGGAATAGGTCGAAGGAAAGCGGGAAGGATCGGGCCGAAGGGAGGTTGGGTCAGCCTCTGGGCAAGGTCATCTCCGCCAAAAGGGAGATGTTGTGTTTGATCTTGAGCAGGGCCTGTCCGTCCACCGGTTTGTTTCCCGCCTGATTCTCGCCGCCGGTGGCCAAGCTCTTGTGCAGACCGGCACTCAACAACCCGGAAAAGGTCGAAGGAAAGCTGGAAGGATAAGGTTGGCCGTACATCTCTCGCTCCTGGAAAGTAGGTTCTCACCTCCTTATCGGAACTTGGCCCCAAAACTTGAGCCCTCCGTGCCAACTGGTTTCGGCAGTCCGGTCTCGCCGAGAGATTATCTTGTAATTTTTATGGATTAAAAACGCTCTTGGGCCGGAGACAGAGGGGGAGGGACTGCCCTTTCCGCAAGGACTGCCTGAGGCCAAGGGAAAGACCGGTTGGACCGGGAAAACTCGCAATGGTGCGGCTTTTGTTTCTGTTGCATGAGGTTCAACCGGCAGGGCCGGGGCAACTTGCCACCAGCCGGGCGCTTGCCTCTGTAAACAAGTCCAACCCTCCGGGGCGGGGCAGTTTTGGTGTTTTTTGTGGGTCCGGTGGGGTGATCCGGTTTTTAACCTCTGGAGAAACGGGATTTTCGGGCACCGGTCCGTCAGCGCCTAAAGCCAATCGCCAGGCTAGGCCGCAAGCTCCACTCCACCCAAAACCCCACCAGCATTTTGTCCCGACCACCGATCTTGCCTTGACAATCCCAAGCCTGTTTGATTTGATCGGCCATTGCCCTTTGGGCGGTTAGCTCAGTTGGTAGAGCAACGGCGTCACAAGCCGTGGGTCACAAGTTCGAGTCTTGTACCGCCCACCAGGCCCCCACCGCCCCCACCGGGCCGGTCTTAGGGACCCAAAGCAATCAACCTTTTGCGGGG
>Ga0156612_155_pt1 | contig 23239 bp, 26 predicted proteins | sample RifOxyC1_FD_110686 | JGI IMG/M metagenome (GOLD analysis project Ga0156612, IMG submission 110686) | Candidatus Lambdaproteobacteria bacterium RIFOXYC1_FULL_56_13
CCATTTAAAGCGGTACGCGAGCTGGGTTCAGAACGTCGTGAGACAGTTCGGTCCCTATCTGCCGTGGGCGTTGGAAATTTGAGAGGACCTGCTCTTAGTACGAGAGGACCGGAGTGGACGAACCTATGGTGATCCTGTTGTCACGCCAGTGGCACCGCAGGGTAGCTAAGTTCGGAATAGATAACCGCTGAAAGCATCTAAGCGGGAAGCTAGCCTCAAGACAAATTTCCCTGGAACTTCGGTTCCCTTAAGGACACAGCAAGACTAGCTGTTTGATAGGCTGGGAGTGGAAGTGGGGTAACCCATGTAGCTGACCAGTACTAATCGTCCGTGAGGCCTCTTAAAGCATCCCGATGGCATGGCCTGGATCAGGTTGAGCCGAAAAGCCTCCTGTGATTGAGGTTAAAAAACGAAAACTTTGTTGGAATCGGCCTTCCAAAGTGCAAGCTTGCGGTTGAACAGATTCGAGAAACATGGCCCTGGGGGAAACCCCAAGGGCCACCGGTTTCCGGCGGCTATAGCGAAGGGGAAACACCTGTTCCCATACCGAACACAGAAGTAAAGTCCTTCAGCGCCGATGGTACTGCAAGGGCAACCTTGTGGGAGAGTAGGTCGTCGCCGGATTAAAACAACAAAAAGCCCAATTGCTCCACAGCAGTTGGGCTTTTTGCATTTGTAGCCCAGCGTTTTTTGGCCCCGCATTTTTTGGGCTTGGGGCTTTGGACCTTCACCCTCAAAATCTCCCTGATCCCAGCGCCGCTTTTTCGCTCTCAACGAGGCAAGAAACCCACGCACCTTCAGGCTTTGAACCCTGGGTGATTACTAGCCTGTTGTACCACCAGCCCTCTCCCTCAGGCCTCCAACTTAAAGCTCCCATTGCATCGGCTCCGTTCTCTTTTTCAAAACCGCTGCAGGCTTAGAACTGTGGGAGTCTGTCCAAGTTGTCCACCGGGTTTCCGTTTTTATCCGATTTGAGCTGAATCGTAACGTTAACCTCTCCCTCCGGGCCAGAAATCACAAACTGGTTCCCATTTTTCAAGGCGGCGGCGACCTGGAAGATATCCAAAATTTCTTCCTCAGAAGGAACAATTCCTCTTTGTTTAACCTTTAGTTTATGAATCCGCTTTGTTTTGGGAGCGAATGCAATTCCTTTCACTTCATACAGCGACATAGTATCCTCATGGACAGGGGTTCGCTGTAGGTTATTCCGTTTTACTCCCGTACTTCCAGGATATTAAAGGGACATTCCTCCTGAAATAGGACATTTTTAGGACATTCAAACGCTACAAGGTTAAAAAAAACGGTCCCGACCACTCAACTCTTGCCTTGGTACAGAGTCCCAAGAAAAGGCGGCCCCCAATCTCCCTTGTTTCCTGAATTCCCTGCCTGCAACCGACAAGAAACGCTCCCCCACCCGGCCAAAACCCCAAAAACCGGGTAGCCCCAAGACGAAAAAAGGGTAGAACTTTTGGTGGTACAGGCAGGATTACGTCCATGATCCTATTGTCGATTGTGTTTAAAAATCCCCAAAAGATTGGTTTGGACCAAAAAAGGGTTTCTAAATTCCACTTGAAAAGAATTAAAGAGCGAGTAATGTCAAAAGTACTATAGGACCCCTTGGGTTTGTGGATTGTTCACAACGAAGAGGGCCTTTTTCGGAGAAGTTCACATGAGAAAATTGATTTTGGCTGTTTCGGTTGTTTCTTTTTTGGCCTTGAATGCTCCCTTGATGGCTGAAGAGATGAAAGCTGCTGCTCCTGCTGCCGATGCTTCCGCTACTCCTGCTGCGACCGTGGCCGCACCGGCTGAAGAAGCTGCCCCCGCAGCCGCTGCCCCCAAGGCAGAAGATGCCAAGAAAGCAAAGAAAGAACACAAAAAAGAGAAGAAGTAAGCATACTCCTACCCGGCCTGTTTTACAGGCCACAAGCGCCCACTAAAGGGGACACCGAATCTCCGGGCTAGGTGATTCCCTCGTCGCTTTGGGGGCAGGGCTCAACGCCCTGCCTTTCACAACTCTTCAAGCCAAGCCCTTTTTGCTCCGCAACATTCCAAAAGCCTCAGTTCAGGTTCAAGGTTTTGCCTTGCCCTGGGTTTAGGGAGTGGTTCAAACCAAAAGAAACTTAGAACTCCTGGAGAGCACTGGGAAGGCGGGGAAACCCACCTGCGGCCCCGGACCTCCAGGGGAGATCAAGGGCAGCCGGGCGATTTTTTTTGGGGGGCAGGGCTAGGGGAGGTTAGTCCCGGAACACTTTGTTGGGGTCGCAGTAGGTGACGAGCATGTTGTCGAACTCCCGTTCTGCTTCTTCTCCGCCGATGGCCCACTTGGGGATGGAAAAGGCCTTGGTGGGTTCCAAATAAAAAATGTAGTCGTTGGTTGATTCCATAATCCGGTAAAACCGGGTCCAAGCGATTTCCTCGGACCCACGGGCGTTTTGGGTGAAGACCCCTTCCGGCTTAAATTCGTATTCGATCGGCTTGGAGAAAACATCTTTGTTTTGGTAAAGTTTTTTGGCTTCCTTGCCGATAAGGAAGGGCCAGATCCCAAAGTACAGGATTCCGGGGCCGCAAAATGCGGCGGCAGCAATGTAAGGAAGGTCTTGGGTGATTACGACCAGCACCAAACAAAAGGAAAACAGCGAAAAAATCAGATAGACCCCGTCAATAAAGCGGTTGTGGCCGATTTTGATGTGCCGCAACATCCGGTACAGGTCCTTGTCGGTCAGTTGGAGGGTCAGTTTCATCTGGTTTCCTGGAGGGGGGTCAAAGCTTGGGGCCGAGCCGGCCTGTTGGACCCAGCATAAACAGGCAAGGACCAAAATACAACTCCCAGACCTAGGGTAGAGACCATGTTGGACTTTTTTCTTTTTATGGCCTTTTGGATGACCGGCATTTTGGTGCTGTTGGGCGGGCTCTACGCTTGGTACCTTCACCACCAAAGGAAAACCAACCCTCCGGCCGACCCGCCGCCCAAACCCAAATTGATCCAGTACCAAAAGTTGGACCGTTAAAAAACGGCGGGCAAAACTCTTTTTTGGAACCCCACAGATGAACAAACGATGGATTTTGTTGCTTGCCCTGGGAGGGCTTTTTCCGTTTTCCCTGCTGGCTTTTGATTCGGCCCAGTTGCTCCAGGCGATCAAGGACCGCAGCTGTCCTTCTTGCGACCTCAAGGGGGCGGACCTGGAGGGGCTCGACCTGTCCCAGGGCGACTTCTCCCGGACCGACTTCACCTTTGCCAACCTGCGGGGGACCAATCTTTCCGGGGCAAACTGCAAACAGGCCACCTTTGGCTACGATTTTTTCTCCCCCAGCCCAGCCCAACAAGGGAAAACCGCCCAAACCCTGGCGGACCAAGCGCTGTCCCAAGCCAGAAGGGGGGACTTGGGGGTGGGTTTGTTGGCAGATTCTTTGATTGTGCTTTGGGACAATTCTTACCTCAAAACGGTGGGCTTTAAGGGCACCCACCTGGAAAAGGCCAACTTTGCCGGAGCCAACCTGGAAGGGGCCTATCTGGTGGCGGTCAACCTGGGGGGAGCGAACTTTGAAGGGGCTAGGCTCCAGGGGGCGGATTTTTCTTATTCGATTCTGGGGAACAGCAATTTTTCCAACGCCGGACTGGGCCAAGCGATTTTTTACAAGTCAGACCTGAACAACGCCTATTTTGGGGATGCGGACCTGACCGGGGCAATGCTTTACAAGTCCAACCTAAAAAACGTCAAGGACAAGGCCATGACCTCCTTCAAGGGAGCAAAACTGGGAGGGGCGGTGTATGTGGAAGGGCAGCTGTGCAAGGCCGGTAGCCTGGGCTCCTGCGTGACCCCTTAGGCTTTGGAGCGAAAAACCAGACTGACCAGGAAAAACCCCAAGGCGCAAAGCACGATCGTCCCGCCTGGGGCAAGGTTGTATTGGTAGGACAAGGCGATCCCCAAGGTAACCGAAGTCATGGAAAGGCCCACCGAGACCAGCAGGGTCACAAAAAAACTTTTGTTCAGGTTGGCCGCCGCCGAAAAGGGAATCACCATCAAGGCCCCGATCAGCAGCACCCCCATCACCCTGGCCGCCAAGGCCACCGTAATCGCCGCCATCAGGATCAAAACCCGGTTGTAAACCCGGGCCCTGATCCCCGAGGCCTTGGCCAACTCTTCGTCCAAGGCAAGGGCAAAAAATTCTTTCCGAAAAGCCCAAAACACCAGGATCACCAAACCGCCCAAGAGGGTAATGACCCACAACTCTTCGGGCTGGACTCCGGCGATGTCCCCAAAGAGGTAGTTGTAAAGGTTGACCTTAAAGCCGTGGGCGAGACTGACCAGGACCACTGCTCCGGCCAAACCTCCCCAGAGGAAAATGGCCAACAGGGTATCTGCCGAGCCTCCTTGCCGCTCCCTAATTCCCTCAATCACCCAAGCGGTCAACATGGCGGTGACCAAGGCCGCCGCCAAGGGATGGATGCCCAAGAGCAGGCCCAAGCCCACTCCAAATAAAGAGACATGGGCCAGCGCATCGGCCATTAGGCTGTAACGCCTAGCAACCAAAAAGGAGCCAATCAAAGGGGCGGTCATGGCCAAGATCAACCCGGCCCAAAGGCTGCGCTGGATAAAATCGTAGCTCAAGGCTTCAAACAATGTGTACCTAGTGAAGTGTAATTAAAGGGACCATCTCAGGGATATTAAGTTCTATAAAATTAAAATTCTCATTAAAAAAATGCAGCCTTATGGAAGAGTTGGAGTCCCCAATTGCCCCAATTGCATAGGAGTATTCGCCTCCCTGAGGGTTGGCCCAAAGGGTGAAGCTATCCAGAGAAAAGTAAAGACGAACCTCTTCTTCTTCGCAAAAACGTGTTTCCTTGCAAAGTACTGGGTCATCATCACTATATTGAAGTTCAAAAATGTTGGGGTCATAGTAACAAACTTTTCCGAGGCGAAGTGAAACGCTTTGAAGCACCTTTTTAAGTGCTGTTTCTACAATTGTTTTAAATATATCTAACGATCTAACTTGAGCGCAAAATGAACCAAACTTATTTTGAGATGAAGAATAGGTAGCTGAGAAGATAAAGAATAATTTTGTATTCACTGTTTTAGAAGCACCCTCTATCGGACCTACTGTGGGAACCTTTTTCCCACCTACGCACATTGTGACAGAGTCGCTGTTGTAGCTGAAAAAGCGTTCACCTTCGTGAGAATCTTGCCGGTTTGGGCATTCAATGTTCCGGTAATAATCAAGTGACCCAAATCTAATAGTTCCAGTTTTAAATGAGTCAAGGTGCTCTTGGCAGCTAAAATATTTATATATTTTTTGGCACATTTATTTTTGAACTTGGTGATGATGGTGCAGGTGGCTGTGGGTGGACTTGCCGTACAGCTGGTTCAAAAGCCCGTCGTTGTAGGAATCCGCCGCCGGGCCGTGGCAAACCAAGGTTTTGTTCAGGCACAAGAGGCTCGAAACCTCGCCGACGATCACCCCCAGGTCGTGGGACACAAACAGAATGGTCAGTTGCAATTCCCGGTTGAGCTTGGCGATGAATTGGTAAAACCGCTCCTGGGAGGCGAGGTCCACGCCGGTCACCGGCTCGTCCAAAAGCAGCACCTCCGGTTCCGCCGCCAGGGCTCGGGCGATAAAGACCCGCTGCCGCTCCCCGCCCGAAAGTCCGGCCAAGGGTTGTTTTTTAAGGTTCCCCAAGGCGCAGAGTTCCACCGCCTGTTCCACCGCTTGGTGGTCGGCGGCCTTCAGGTTGCGGAAGGGGCCCAGCTTGGCGGTCAAGCCGCTTTGGATCACCTCCAGCACCGTGGCCGGAAGCCCAGGGCTCGAAAGGCTCAGGTGTTGGGGGACATAACCGAGCTTGTACCTTTGTTTGAATTTGGCGGCCTTGGTGCCGTACAAAAAAATCTCCCCCGCACTGGGTTTGAGCAGACCCAAGATCAGCTTGAGTAAGGTGGACTTGCCCCCGCCGTTGGGACCCAGGACCCCGACATACTCACCTTTTTTGATCTCAAAGCTGACCTGCTCCAAGATCGACTGGCCTCCGATCTTAAAGCCCAGCCCCTCTACCCGGATCAGCGGTTGGTCTTGCATCCCAGGCCCAGTTGTAGGTTTTTGAGGTTCTCCCCCATCAGTTCAAAGTACCCCAACCCTTGGTCCAATTGTTCCTGTCCCAGGTTGTCCAGGGGGTACAGCGGCAAGGCCCTTGCGCCGGTTTCCTGGGCCAAGGTCAGGCTCAACCTGGGGTCCACCAGCTCTTCAAAATAAACCACCTTGAGCCCCTTGGAGCGGATCAGCTTGACTGCCGCAGCCATTTGGCCCAATCCGGGCCGAGACTCGGCATTGAGGTCGTGCAGGGCGTAGGTGCTCAGACCGTAGCGCTTGGCCAGATAGCCATAGGCATCATGGGCGACCAGCAGTTCCTTGTGCTTGCAGCTCAAAAGCCCGGCTTCAAAGGCTTGGTCCAACAACAGCAATTTTTGTTTGAGCCCCGCCAGCCTTTGTTCGATCCCTTCCTTTTCCTGGGGCTGGAGTTTGATCAACTCTTGGGCCAACCGTTCGGCCAGTTTTGCCGCCAACAGCGGGTTGAGCCAAAGGTGGGGGTCGTACCCGAACCCTTGGCCGCCGGAGCTGGCGGACTGTGCGTCCGAGCCGGGAGGGGTGCCGAAGTCGGTCTCCAAAACCCAGACCGCTCCGCCTTGCTTGACCACTTCTTCGCCCAGCTTGGCCGCCCAAGGTTCCAACCGGGGGCTGTTGTAGATCAAAAGTTGGGCCCGGCTGGCCTTGGCCAGACTCCTGAGGCCCGGCTGGTACTCGTGGGACTCGATCCCCGGCGGGGTCAGGTTGACCACTTCAAAGGCCTCTGCGCCCAGGGTTTGGGCAAAAAAGGCCTGGGGGTATTGGACCGACACCACCAGGGGCTTTGCCGTCAGGGGCAGGGCATTAAGACCGGTCAGCAGGACCAAGAGGAACAGTCGTTTCATCGGTGAATCCAAGGTGCTTAAAAAACAGCGGCAGCCCTACGGGAGGCCCCAGGTTCGGGAAGGCCTCAGGTAAAGCTAGGCCCCAGGGAGGCCCTTGGCAAGAGCCTTTCTGTGCCTTTGGGTTCAAGGGTTGGCCGGGCCGATGGGTTTATGAGTGAGCACGTTGCCCAAAGAGTCCAGGACCAAAAAGGGGTTGTAACAAAGCTCCCAAAGGTTGCCTTCCAGGTCGGCAAAATAACCACTGTACCCGCCCCAAAAGGCCCTCTCCGGCGGCTTGACGATCTGCACCCCTTGGGCTCTCAGTTGGGCAAAGGCTTGGTCCACCTCGGCCTGGGTACCAAAGTTTTGGGCCAAGGTAAAACCCTTTGGGGCAGAGTTTGAAGGCTCCAGCCCTGCATCTTGGGCCAGTTCGTCTTGGGGAAACAGGCCCAGCAAAAAACCGTTGAGCAGGAAAAACACGATCCCCGGCCCCTCGGCCACCGGTTTCCAACCGAGCTTGGAGGTATAAAATTCCTTCATTCCTGCCAAATCCCTCACCCCCAGGGTGAGGACCGAAAGTCGTTGGTCCATCTTTTCCTTTGGGAACTAAGTTAATTCCAGGTCCAGTTGTTTGAGCTTGAGGATCTGGTCTCGCAATCTTGCGGCTTCTTCAAATTCCAAGCGCTCGGCGGCTTTGCGCATCTCCTTTTCCAGTTTGCGCACCTCCTTCATGTCCACCCGGCCCCCTTTGAGCGCACCTTGGGGCAAGTTGTCCGCAACCGCACCGGGGGCCACCAGGTGGTCTTGGATGCGTTTTTTGATTCCCTGGGGGGTGATCCCGTTGGCTTGGTTGAAGGCATCTTGGATCTCCCGCCGCCGCCGGGTTTCGGTCAAGGTCTGCTGCATTGAGCGGGTGACCGTGTCGGCGAACATGATCACCCGGCCATTGAGGTTGCGAGCCGCCCGGCCACAGGTTTGCAACAAGGAGCGGTGGCTTCGGAGGAAGCCTTCCTTGTCGGCATCAAAGATCGCCACTAGGCTGACCTCGGGCAGGTCCAAGCCCTCCCGTAACAGGTTGATCCCGATCAAAACGTCAAACTCCCCCAGCCGCAGGTTACGGATGATCTCCGCCCGTTCGACGGTGTCGATGTCCGAATGGAGATACTTCACCTTGACCCCCAGTTCCTTGTAGTACTGGGCGAGGTCCTCGGCCATCCGTTTGGTCAAGGTGGTGATCAGAACCCGCTCCCCTTGGGCGACCACCTTTTGGATCTCCCCGTACATCTCGTCCACCTGGGACTTGGTGGGCCGAATCTCGATCTGGGGGTCCAGGAGGCCGGTGGGGCGGATGATCTGTTCGACCACCTTGCCCTTGGAGTTTTGCAACTCCAACTCTCCAGGGGTGGCGCTGACGTAGATCACCCGCTCGATCATCCCGTCAAACTCCTCGTACCGCAAGGGCCGGTTGTCCAAGGCGCTGGGCAGGCGAAAGCCGTATTCCACCAAGGTCTCCTTCCGGGAACGGTCCCCTTTGTACATGCCGCCGATCTGGGGCAAGGTGACATGGGATTCGTCCATGATCAAAAGGCTGTTTTTCGGGAAATAGTCGATCAAGGTTGGCGGGGCCTGACCGGGGCCACGGCGGGACATGATCCTTGAATAATTTTCAACCCCTGGACAACGGCCAGTTTCCTCCAACATTTCCATGTCGTACCGGACCCGTTGGTCCAGCCGTTGGAACTCCACCAGCTTGCCTTGGTCGGTCAACTGTTTGAGCCTTACCTGCAACTCTGCTTGGATTAGCGCCAAGGTTTCGGGCATCTGGTCCTTGGGCTGCACATAGTGGCTGGAAGGATAAATGGCGATTTTGGTCAGGTTCTCCTTGGGGCTGCCGGTCAAAGGGTCAAACCTGGTGATGCTTTCGATCTCGTCCCCAAAGAGTTGGATCCGAATGGCATCATCGTCGTAGGCCGGGAAGACCTCGACCGAATCCCCCCGGACCCGGAAGGTCCCTCGGTGGAAGTCGTAGAGGTTTCGGTCGTACTGGATTTCCACCAACTTGGCGATGATTTCCTCCCGGGGCCGTTCCTGGCCGGTCATCAGGTAAAGCAACATGCCCGAATAGGCCTCCGGGCTGCCCAAGCCGTAGATGCAGGAAACCGAACTGATGATGATTACATCTTCCCGTTCAAAGAGGCTACGGGTCGCCGAGAGCCTCAGTTTGTCCAGTTCGTCGTTGATGCTGGTGTCCTTTTCGATGAACAGGTCGGTCCGGGGGATGTAGGCTTCGGGCTGGTAGTAGTCGTAATAACTGACAAAATACTCCACGGCGTTGTGGGGGAAAAACTCCTTGAACTCATGGTACAGCTGGGTAGCCAGGGTTTTGTTGTGGGTCATGATCAAGGTGGGCCGTCCGAAGGCCTGGATTACGTTGGCCATGGTAAAGGTCTTGCCCGAACCGGTCACCCCCAAGAGGGTTTGGTACCGCTCGTCCTGCTTGAGCCCGGCGGTCAATTTTTCGATGGCCTGGGCTTGATCCCCAGCCGGAGCAAAGTCGGAGGCCAATTGAAACTTTGAAGTCATGAAACCCCTTGAGAGTTTGGTCGAATCCCATTACGGTTAGGCTCTACAAACCACTCCATCTTTGAACCCAGACCAAGAGTATGATGAAGGCGAAACGGGCTTTGGTAAGCGTATCCGACAAGACCGGGATTATAGACTTTGTGAAAGAACTACACAAGCTCGGCCTCGAAATCCTGAGCACCGGCGGGACCGCCAAGGCTCTGCGGGACGGCGGCCTTCCGGTCAAGGATGTCAGCGAAGTGACCGGCTTTCCCGAGATCATGGATGGCCGGGTCAAAACCCTGCACCCCAAGATCCACGGCGGCCTATTGGCCCGGCGGGACAAGCCTGAACACCTCGAAGCGCTCCAAAAGCTGGAGATCGGCCTGATTGATCTGGTGGTGATCAACCTGTACCCTTTTTTGAAGGTCACCGCCGACCCCAAGGTGGACCTGGAAACGGCGATTGAAAACATCGACATCGGCGGCCCGGCGATGTTGCGGGCTAGTGCCAAAAACTACGCCGGGGTAGCGGTGATCACCGACCCGGCAGACTACCCCTTGGTTTTAAAGGAACTGGCCGAAACCGGCGAAGTCTCCCTTTCCACCAAAGGCCGCTTGGCAATCAAGGCCTACCGTCTGACCTCCGCCTACGATGCCGCCATTGACGAATACTTGAGCCGCACCTTGGCCCAGGAAGAACGAATCCACCTGACCTACGGCAAAGGCCAAACCTTGCGTTACGGGGAGAACAGCCACCAAAAGGCGAGTTTTTACCTGGACGAAGCCTCCAAGGACAGCAGCGTAGCTCGGGCCGAGATCCTCAACGGCAAAGAGATGAGCTACAACAACTTTGTGGACGCAAACGCCGCTTACGAAGCGGTCAAAGACCTGGACCCCAAGGTCCCGGCGGTTGCGGTGGTCAAACACACCAACCCTTGCGGCTTCGCCACCGGCAAGACCGCAGCCCAAGCCTTGGAACGGGCCTGGGAAGGGGACCCGATCAGCGCCTTTGGCGGGGTCATCGCCACCAACCAAAAGGTGGACATGGCCTTTGCGGAGTTCCTCAAAGGGGACTCGGTCAAACATTACAGCTACCAAGTCAAGGACGGGGAATACGTTGCCCAGGAAGTCAACACCGGCAAGTTTGTGGAAGTCCTGATCGCCCCGGACTTTGAGCCGGAAGCCCTAGAATTCCTGCAAAAGAAATCCAAGATGATCCGGGTGCTCAAGGTCCCGGAGGTCGAAGTGGTGGACCCCAAGACCTTGCGGGCGATTACCGGCGGTCTGCTGGTCCAGGACCGGGACATGCAGCTTTTTGAGAAATTTGAAGTGGTCACCCAAAAGACCTTCCCCGGCCATTACCAAGCCCTGGCGACCTTCACCATGACCGCTTGCAAGCACACCAAGTCCAACTCGGTGATCCTGGGCCGGCAGTATGAGCCAGGGTTGTTCCAGGTAATGGGCATGGGTGCCGGGCAGCCCAACCGGGTGGACTCAATGCGCAAATTGGCCTACACCAAGGCCTTGGAAAACCTCAAACGGGAATGGCAAAGGTTGGGCAAATCGGGCAAGTTTGAGGCTTGGGCACAACAAGAGATCAACGGGATGTTGCTCGCCTCCGATGCCTTCTTGCCCTTTGACGACACGGTCAGGGAAGCGGCCGGGCTGGGGGTCCGCTACTTGATCCAGCCAGGCGGCAGCATGAGAGACGAAGACAGCATCAAGGCCTGTAACGAACTGGGCGTGGCCATGGCCTTTACCGGGCTGCGGCACTTTAACCACTAGGAGCCCCTGCTCAAGCAAGACCGGCGGCTTTCTGGTTTACTGCAGAAAGCCGCCTTGCACCTCCACAAGGACGGCATGTGATGCGTTACAAACCCTTCCCGGCCAAGTTTTTTTGTGACAACCGCCGTCTTTTGAGCCAAAGGTTGGATGAAGACGGTTTGGCCCTGGTTTTTTCGGCAGACAGCAGCATCCGCAACGGAGACCAGCTCCAGCCTTGGCGGCAGGACTCCAACTTCTTTTACCTGACCGGGCTGGAGCAACCGGGGATCTTTTTGCTGCTCCTCCCTGAAAAGGCCGGTTCCCACCAAGAGGTTTTGTTTCTCCCTCCGGTCAACCTGGAGCGGGAGAAGTGGGAAGGCAAGATGCTGACCCCGGAGCGGGCCAGCGAGATTTCGGGGGTCAAGAAGGTCTTGCCTGCCGACCAATTTCTGGCGCACTTTTTCCGGGCCCAGGAGCAAAAAAACACCCTTTATACCGAAGTCAACGCCCTCTTCCCCGACCAACCTTTGACCAAGGCCCACCGGATGCTTGAAGACTTCCGGGTCCGGCTGCCGGGGTTAAACTTTAAAAAAATGGGCCCCCTGTTGGTGCCCCAACGGGCCAAAAAACAAACGGTCGAGATCGACCGCATCCGGGCCAGCCTGGGGATCATCGAAAAAGGGCTCCGGTCGGTGGCCAAAAAGCTCAAACCGGGGATGATGGAGTACCAAGTGGAAGCGGAATTGGCCTTCCATTACCTCAACGCCGGTTGCAGCCGGGTGGGCTTTGAGACCATCGTGGCCGGGGGCAAAAACGCCTGTACCCTGCATTATGTCGAAAACTCCGATCCGCTGGCGGCCAAGGAACTGGTGCTGATCGACACCGGCGGGGAATATGGTATGTATTCGGGGGACATCACTAGGGTCCTGCCCATTTCGGGCAAGTTCACCGAGCGGCAGGCCCATTGTTACCAAGCGGTCTTGGAGGTCAACAAAACCTTCATTCGTAAACTCCGGGCGGGGCTGAGCTGGAAGGAGCTGGCCGAGCAGGCGGGAATGATCCAAGGGGAAATCTACAAAAAAGCCGGGTTCATCACCGAGGCCAAGGACTACCTCAAGGTAGGGTACCACCGGATCGGCCACAGCCTGGGCCTGGATGTACATGACCTGCAAATCGCCGATTGGCCGCTGAAGGCCGGTGCGGTGATCACCGTTGAACCGGGGCTCTACCTGCCCGAAGAAGGGATCGGGATTCGGATTGAAGACAATGTGGTCCTCACCGAAGGAGGCTTCGAGGTCCTCTCGGCCAACATCCCCAAAGAGATTGCCGACCTCGAAGCCCTGATGGCCTAACGACATCGGCGGGGAGGGGTTACAGGGTTTTGTCTTGGATGATGGCCTTGGTTAAGGCTTTGTAGGATTCAAGTTGGTTCTCGGTGAGGACGGAGAAAAATTCATCGTCCACCTGTTCGACCGCCAAGATTGCTCCAAAGATCACCTTTCGTCCCTCTTTGGTGAAACAGACATGGAAGGCCCGACTGTCCGAAGGGGCTTTCACCCGGCTGACCAACCCCAGTTCCTCCAGGTTTCGGACCGCTTTGGAGAGGGTCATCTTCTCAATCTTGGCGTGTTCTCCCAGGTGGGTTTGGGTGGTTGGCTCCTCATGTTGTTCGAACCACAAGAGGGAAGCCAGGATCGCATATTGAGTCTGGGTGAGCTTAAATTCGCTCAGAACCAGGGCCAGTTTAGCTTGCCAAAGGGAGGTGATCTTCCACAGCAGAAAACCGGCACTTTCGTCAGGGGTTTTGTGCTTAAACGGCGAGACTTTGGGTGCTTCTGGTTTGCTCAATCAACCTCTCTGTTTGCTCCGGCAGACCTCTGGCGATCCCCTCCACGACCAGCTTTCTCCACAAAAAGCCCAGAGGCCCCACCAGTCGAAGGGTAATTTTTATCTCAAGTTCCTCCCCCTTGTCGATGAGTTCGTGCTGACCGTACATTTTAGCCAGGGGGAATCGGGTGAGGTCTGTGAAGGACTGAGTGGGTTCCACTTGAACCAACTTGAGCCGGAGGTTGGGGCCTCCCTTAGGCCGAAAGTGAAAGAAGGTTCCGGCCAAAAATTCCCCCTCCAGCCGGGTTGATTCAAGGTCGCTCTGCCATTCCGGCCAGTGGTTGATGTCAATCCAAACCTGCCAAACTTGGTCTCGGGTCAATTCTTTGACGGTTTTACTGTAGCTCTGGCTCCACATTTTTTTCTCCCAATGGGTGTGTGTCTGCGAGGAATATATTAAACCGGTTTACTAAAAAGGCAACCAAAAAACCTCTGAAACTCCAAACAATTTCTAACAATTGAAGAAATGTTTTATGGAGGGCGGGGGATACCAATTACTCATAAAGCGTCACCCTCTTCGGGTCAAAGGACTCCCTCACGGCTTCCCCTATAAAAGTAAACAGCAGCAGCACCAGGACCGTGGCGACCGAGGGGCTTAAGAGGATCCAGGGGGCGTAGTCGAAGGCTTCCTGGCCTTGCCGCAGAAGCTCGCCCCAGCTGGGGGTGGGGATGGGCAGGCCGTAGCCCAGGTAGTCGAGGCTGGTCAGGGCGCCGATCCCGGCGACCATCTGGAAGGGCAGACGGGCGATGATCGGCACTGTGGCGTTGGGCAAGAGGTGCAGGACCACGATCCTCAAATGCGAGGCCCCCATGGACCGGGCCGCTTCGGCGTATTGGCGGCTTTTTTCCCGGTAGATTTCCGCTCGCATCAACCAAGTCATGTCCGTCCAACCTACAAACACCAAAATCCCCAAGAGCAGCCAAAAGTTGGGGGTCATCAGGGCCGCCATGATCAGGATCAGGTAAAGGGTGGGGATTGAGGTCCAGACCTCGACCAGCCTTTGCATCAAAAGGTCGAACAGCCCCCCGAAGTAGCCCATCAAACTGCCCACCAGGATGCCCAAGCCCGAGGTGGTCAGGTACAAGGCAAAGGAAAACAAAATGGCCACTCGAAAGCCGTAGAGCAGCCGGGCCAGGATGTCTCGGCCCGAGTTATCGGTACCCAGGTAGTGGCCCATTTCAAAATTAGGCGGGTTGGGCGGGTTGTTCTCCAGCCCCAGGTCGTTCTCATAAGGCCCATAGGGCACCAAGGGCAGGAGGACAAATCCCTCACCGTTTTCGGCCCAGGTGGCTTTTAAGTTCCGGTAGTTGGTTTCATATCCATAGTCCAACCCAAAGGTCGTCCCCGGCAGGATCGAACCGTAGCTGGGGAAGTAGAGCTTGCCTTCATAGCGGACCAACAGCGCCCGATGGCTGACCCACAGCTCCAACCCCAAGGAAGCGACCATCAGGGCTACCAAAATCCAAAAAGACCAAAGCCCCCGTTTGATCCGGGAGAACCGGTACAGCCTCGCCTTGGTGCTGGGGTGCAGGTGAAACAAGAACATGGGGGCACTCTGGGGAAAGAGGTTGGGCTTGAGCCCCCAGGCTATCTGCTTTGCTCTTTCACTTCAAGCCCTCCTTGGGGCAAGGTGCAAAAAGCCCTTTGACGAAACCGCCCGGCAAGCCTTAAACTGAACATTTCAAAACATCGTTAACCTGCAAGAGCCTTCCATGCAAAAGCCCAAGTCCTGGACCAAAGAAGAAATCTCCCATCTCTACCGCCAGCCGCTCTTGGACTTGGTGTTTGAGGCGGCCCAGGTCCACCGGCAGTACCACGATTCTAAAGAGGTACAGGTTTGCACCCTCCAATCGATCAAAACCGGCGGCTGCGCCGAAGACTGCGGCTACTGTTCCCAATCGGTCCACCACCAAGCGAACCTGGAGCGGCAAAAGCTGATGGATGTGGACAAGGTGCTGGCGCTGGCCCAAGAAGCCAAGGCTGGGGGCAGCACCAGGTTTTGTATGGGTGCCGCTGGTAGGCAGGTTCGGGACGACGAGGACTTTGAACAGATTGTTAAAATGGTTAAGGGGGTCAGTGGATTGGGCCTGGAGGTTTGTTGCACCTTAGGGATGCTCGAAGACCACCAAGCCTTGCGGCTCAAGGAAGCGGGCCTACATGCCTACAACCACAACCTGGACACCGGGGAAAAACATTACGCCAAAGTGGTCAGCACCAGGACCTACCAAGACCGGCTGGACACCATCGAAACGGTCGGCAAGGCGGGTATCTCCCTTTGTTGCGGCGGGATCCTGGGCATGGGGGAAGAGGAACAGGACCGGATCGACCTGCTTTACACCCTAAGCCACCTGAGCCACCCGCCCGAATCGGTGCCGATCAACGCCTTGGTGCCCATTGAGGGAACCCCGATGCAGGACTTGGGCAAGGTGGAAGCCTTTGACCTCTTGCGGATGATCGCCACCACTAGGATCGTTTTCCCCCTGTCCAAAGTCAGGCTTTCGGCGGGCCGGGAGTCCTTGAGCGAGATGGAGCAGGCCTTTTGTTTCTTGGCCGGGGCAAACAGTATTTTTTCTGGCGACAAGCTGTTGACCACCCCTGGACAAGGACAGGCTGCGGACCTACAGTTGTTCGGCAAACTGGGCCTCTCCCCCATGAAGCCCACCGGCCACGGCCATTAGGCCAGTTAGACGGACCGTTTCGCCCAGCCCCCCTTGAGCAGCAAGGCGGTGGCTCCCAAAAAGGAGAACCCGCCGATAAAGCTCAAAGGGGCGGGCAACAGTGAGCCGTCCATCGCCCCCCGAAGTCCCAACCCCACTGGCATCAACAAGGCCAAAATCGAAAGGCGGCTCAGCCAAAGCCGTTCCCTCTCTCCCAGCGCCAAATGGGGGACCAAGAGGGCGACCAAAAGGTTGAAGAGCCCAAAGGGCTGCCCGTGGCTGTGGGCGGCCTTGACCAGGGCTTTGGGGTAGGTGAGTTTCAGAAAACCTTCGGTGAAATTGGCATCCATGTTGGCGGCCAAGGCAAAACCACCGATGCTGGCGATAACCAGGGTCAGCGCCCCGGCGACAAGGTTGGCTTTGGGAACCTGCGGCATGATCCCTCTGGGGTTTGGGTGAAGCTCTAGGCTACAAAATTCCCAGATTCCTCGGCAATCCCTTTCATTGAACCGACAAGGTTCAAGCGGTCATCACTTCCCCAATCGCCCCATAAACCCCCAGCAGTTCCTCTTGGGTGATGCAGTAAGGGGGCAGCAGGTACAGGCAGGATCCCAAAGGCCGGAGCAGGAAACCTCGTGCAAAAAAGGCTTCCTTGAGGCTGGCTAGATCATTGTGTTTCGCTCCCTTTTGGGGGGCCCAGTCCATCGCCCCAATGGTCCCTTGGATACGAAACTGGCTCAACCGCTCAATCCCTTGGAGCTGGGCCTGTCCTTCTTGGTGCCAAGCGGCCATTTCGCCGTACACCTTGGTTTGGTCCAACAGCTTCATCGAAGCCAAGGCGGCGGCGCAGCCCAGTGGATTGGCGGTGAAGCTGTGGCCGTGGTAGAAAGTGGGGTCTTGGGGACTGTTTTGGTCCCCCCAGAAGGCCTCATAGACTTTGGCATTGGCCACGGTGGCGGCCATGGCCATAGCCCCGCCGGTCAGGCCCTTGGAAAGGCAGATCAGGTCGGGCTCGACCTCGGCCCACTGGCAAGCAAACAGCTTCCCGGTCCGGCCAAAGCCGGTGGCCACTTCGTCAAAGATCACCAACAGCCCAAACTCTCGGACCAGTTCCACCAGGGCCTTCAAAAACCTTGGCCGGTACATCCTCATCCCCGCCGCCCCTTGGACCAAAGGCTCTAGGATCAGCGCCCCGTAGGCGGTTGGGTTCTGCTCCAAAACCTTCCTGGCCTGGGCCAGAGCTTGGGCTTCCTTGGCTTCGACCTCCAGGTCCCCGGTCCAGGTGATCGGTCTCGGGAGTCTAGTCACCCCAAACAACAACGGCTGGAACACCGGGTTAAACAGGCTGGGGTCCCCGACTGACATGGCCCCCAAGGTATCCCCGTGGTAACCCCCTTCGAGGGCCAAGAACCCTTGCCGCTGTTTGTCCCCCCGGTTGGCCCAGTACTGGTAGGCCATTTTAAGGGCTACTTCTACAGCAGTAGAACCATCATCGGAATAAAAAACCCATTCCAAGCCTTTGGGCAACCGCTCGACCAAAACTTTGGCCAGCTTTTGGGCCGGTTCGTGGCTGTACCCGGCGGCGATCACCTGTTCAAGTTCCAAAGCCTGTTTGTAAATCGCTTCGGCCAGCTCGGGCCGCCCGTGGCCGTGCAGGGTGACCCACCAGGAGGAAACTGCGTCCAAAACCCGTTTGCCCTGGGACAGCTCTAGGTAAGCCCCCTGCCCCCGGACCACCATGTGGGGCGGACTGGCCTGGGACATCTGGGTAAAGGGCATCCAAATCCGGCTTTTGCCTGAGGTCATCGGGGTTTTAAGGGTTGGAGAGTTTGGAGATTGCGGCAAAGACCTGCAACAAGGAGGCTGGGTTCACCTCGGGCAAAGGTTGGACCGAGCCCAAAACCCTGACTCCTCGTTGTTCAAGGCTCGCCCGGTTGGCCCCGTGGAGCGGGCCGTTGAGGACGACCCCCAGGCATTCCAGGTTCCGGGCCTTTAAGGCTTCTAAGGACAACAAGCAGTGGTTGAGGGTGCCCAGACCGCTCCGGGCGACCAGGAGTACCGGCAGGCCAAGGTCGGCGGCCCAGTCGATAAAAAGCTCGGTTTCGTTGAGCGGCACCATCAGCCCACCCACCCCTTCGATCACCAAATGGTCTTGGACCGGTTCGGGCAGCCGGACCCTTTTGGGGTCGATACGGACCCCTTCGAGCGCCGCTGCTTGGTTGGGGGAGAGGGGTTCCTTGAGTCGGTAGGCCTCGGGGCTGAAGTGCTCTGGCCCCAAGCCGGTTTGGGTTTGGACGAATTCCAGGTCGGTGCCGTCTTTGCATCCGGTTTGGAAAGGTTTGAAGTAGTGGCCCCCCAACCCCAAGGCCAAGGCCGCCGACACCAGGGTTTTGCCCACCCCCGTATCGGTGCCGCAGACCAAAAAACGGTGGGGCCAATCCCTCATGCGGGCCTTTGGTAACAGGCAAAGGCAACTTGGCTGGTCATGGTCAACCCCCCTTGGTTTTTTTCGTCCAGGTATTGGATCAACCGTTTCATCTGCCCTGGGTTCAGGTGGCTTTCCTCCAGCCGCACCCCGGCCCCGATCGCTTTGAGGTTGCAAAAGAAGGCCAGGGTTTTGGGGAACTTGACCTTAAAATTGACCAGTTTCCAATCCAAGGTGCCCGGACAGGCTTCCAGGGCCGAGCGCACCTGGTCCGGGGCCGGAAGGGCGTTGCCCGAAAAGGGCAGCCCCAGGTCCAAGGCCGCCGCTTTCCACTCGGAAAAACTGGCATCGGTCATAAAAGAAAGGATCAACTTCCCCCCCGGCTTGAGGGCCTCGGAAAAATTGACCACCCCTTGGGCCGGTTCCCGCAGCCATTGCAGGGCCAAGGCGGAGAGGATCAGGGAATAATGTTGGCTGGGCAGCGGTTCGTTGGCATCCCGCTTTTCAAAGGTCACCTGGGGCTGGGCTTCAATTTTCTCTTGGGCGGCCAGCAACATCGCCTGGGAAAGGTCGCTCAGACAGATCGGGAAGCCCTTGAGTTCCCGGACCAACTGCTGGCTGACCAAACCGGTGCCGCAGCCCAGCTCCAACACCGGGCCGGGGGGCAGGCCTTTGAGCCATTTGGGCAGGAGCCCATAAAGTTCAAAGGCCGCTTTTTTTTGTAAGGTGCCGTGCAGTTCGTAGAACTCGGCGGCCTTGTCGAACGAAGCAGCGATCTTTTGGTTGCGGTTCATCATAAGCTTGTCCATCCTCCAATGGCACGGGTCACGGGGGCCCAGGGGGAAAACCCCAGGCCGTGGCCGACCGCCTCCACCTCCACCTTGTCTGCCTGGGGGAGGGCGAGGCCGAAGGCCTTGGACAAGAAGGGGTCCACCACCTGATCTTCCTGTCCTTGTAGCAACAAAATCCGCGGCACCTGGGCCAAGGGCTCCAAGTCCAATTCTACTTCTCCCAACCGCTTTAGGTCCGTACGCAGGACTTCAAGTTTGGCTCCCAAGGGAACCTTGGGGACCGGCCCGGTGGGACCAAAACAAAGCCCGTAAAACTGGGCCAAGGTTCCCTCCAGGTCCCGCTCCAGCCCTTGGACCAGCCGCTTGTATCCCCGCAGGGTTGGGCTAGGCTGGGGGGGCAGGAACCGGGCGAACCCACCTAAGACCACCAATTCCTTGGCCTCTGCCCACCAGTCCGGCGGCACCTGCCAAAGGCCCATGGAATGGGTAATGACCTTCCAATCCCCACGGGGCGGGCGGTCCGGGGAAGGGGTGCCAAAGTACCCACGGTCAAACCGCCAAGCAGGTCCGCCCAAGTCCTGCAACAGCCCCTCAAAAAACCAAGGCCCGGTCGCCCAACCGTGGTAGCAGGCCCATCCGCTCACAAGGCCCCCCACCGGTCCAAGGCGGACAAAAGCCCGTTGATCTGCTCTAGAGTATGAGTGGCACTCAAGGCCAACCGTAGCCGAGCCTTGCCCGGCTCTACCGTCGGGGGCCGGATGGCCAGGGCCAAAAATCCCTGGTCCTCCAGGTAGGCGGACAAGGCCAAACATTGGGCCTCTTCCCCGACCAGGAGGGGCACAATCTGACTTTGGGAAGCCAAGGTGTCGTAGCCCCTTTGCCGGAGCCCTTGGCGCAAGACTTGGCTCAGGTGCCCCAGGTGTTCCCGTTCCGCCCCCATCTTTGGCACTAGCTCTAGGCTTGCGTCAATGGCCCCTAGGGCAAAGGGGGGCAAGGCGGTGCTGTAGATCAGCCCTGGGTGAAAGTTGATTAGGTATTGGACTAAAAGTTCGGACCCGGCCAGGTAGGCCCCAAAGGAGCCCAGGGCCTTGCCGAAGGTCCCCATCACCAGATCCGCCCCCAGGCCCACCGAAAGGCCCATCCCCTCGGGGCCAAAGACCCCGGTGCCGTGGGCTTCGTCTAGGATCAAAAAGGCTCCGGCGGCCTTTGTCAGGCCCACCAGTCTCTCCAGGTCCGGCTGGTCTCCGTCCATGGAGTAGATGGTTTCGGCGAGCACAAAAACCCGTTTTCCTTGGGCTTCTTGGAGCAGTTGGGCCAAATGGTCCAAGTCGTTGTGCCGGAACCGTTTGAACGGAGCGCCACTGGCCAGCACCCCTTGGATCAGGCTGTTGTGGACCAGCTTGTCCATCAATACCAAATCTTTGGGTCCCGCCAGAGCGGCCAACAGGCCCAGGTTGGCCTGCCAGCCGGAATTGAGCACCAATGCCGCCTCGGTCCCCTTGAGCCGGGCCAGTTTGGCTTCCACTTTGAGGTAACCGGGGTGGGAGCCGCAGACCAACCGAGAGGCCCTCGAACCGGCCCCGTAGGCTTGGGCAAAGGCATGGCCCCGTTCGACCAGAAGGGGGTGCGCAGCCAGCCCCAGGTAGTCGTTGGAACTGAAGTTGACCAACTTTCTGCCCTCCACCTCCACAAAGGGATGTTGGCAGCAGTCCATGGTCCGTAAGGTTCTTTTTTGCCCCTTTGCCGCTCGGGCTTGCAGGGCTTCTTGGAGCCAATCTTGTTTCATAAGGCCCAAGCTAATTGGTTTTCGGTTTTTTGACTAGAGGCATCCCCGGTTTACAACCTCGCTTAAAACCGGTAGGCTGCCCCGATGGAACCAATCTTTTTTTTTCATGGACTTGAAGGCAGCCCCGAGGGGACCAAGGGGCGTTTTTTGGCCGACCGCTTTGCCGGGCTGATTCGCCCCCAACTGAGCCCGGACCCGGCGGCCCGGCTGGAGCTGGTCTTGGCGTTGGTCCAGAGCCCCAGCCTGTTGGTGGGCTCCTCGTTGGGAGGGCTGACAGCCTTGATGTTCGCCCAAAAAAAGCCGGAGTTGGTGACCGGACTTTTGTTGGTCGCTCCGGCGGTGGGCTTTTTCCCGGAAGTGGAGATTTCGGAGCACCACAGAGGGCTGTTGGCAGGCTTGGTGGTCCCCGCCGGGATCCCGACGGTCATCCTGGGTGCCACCCAGGACCACCTGATCCCCCAAAGCGCTTTGGAGGCACTGGTAGTGCGCTCCCCCGAGCCAAGGCGGATCGAACTTTGGATGAGGCCCGATGACCACAGCCTCAACCGGCACCTGGAGGCCATTTTGGCTGGAATCAATCGATTGAGGGAACTGTAATGGACCGCTCCTTTGGGACCCAAACCTGGCTCGCCCCGGCCTTGGAGGTGTTGTCCAACGAAGACCCTTGGATTCGCCCCTTGGACCGGGGCGGCCACCCCGGCGGGTTGGTTCTGCTCAAGGAAGACCTGCCCACCTTCATCCTGCCGGACCTGCACGGTCGCCACGAATTTCTCAAAGACTGCCTTTCCTACCGTCACGGGGGCAGAACGCTGCTCGAAGGGTTGGAGGCCAAGGCGGTCCAGCTGGTTTGTTTGGGCGACGGCATGCATTCGGAACTGCGGGGACGGGAGCGCTGGCAGCGGGGCTTGGCGGAGTATGAACAGGGCTTTGAGGATTCTCCTGCCATGGACCAGGAGATGGAGGAAAACCTCAAGACCATGGCCTTGGTCTTGGAGCTGAAGGCGAAATTCGGGCCGATGTTCCACTTCTTTAAGGGCAACCACGAAAACATTTTGGGACTCAGTGTCGGCGGAGACCATCCTTTTGCCAAGTTCGCCGCCGAGAGCCCGATGACCAAGCTTTGGGTCGAAAAGAACCTGGGCGAAGATTTTTTGAACCTTTACGCCAACTTTGAGCAGGCCCTGCCGATCTTGGGCCGAGGCAGAAATTTTCTGCTCGCCCACTCCCGGCCCCGTGAGCCTTATGGGTTTGACCAAGTGATCAACTACAAGGACTACCCCGACCTGATCGAAGGCCTCACCTGGACCCGTGACCACCAAGCCCAGCCGGGGGCTATTCCGGCCATGTACAAGGGGCTGCTGGGCGGGAACTCCCAAGAGAGCCTGTGGATCTCCGGGCACACCCCGGTGGCCAACCTCTACCGGTTCGAGGCGGTAGAGCGGCTGTTGCTGATCCACAACCCGGCCCGCCGGGTGGTCTGCCGGATCGAACCGGGCCGAGCCTTCCAACTGGAAACCGACATCTTCGCCCTTCCCGAATCCGGCTGATCGGCGAACTCCTCCAAAAGAACGGGGTTGGTTCTTTTGTTTGCATTTGCTCGTTTTTACGGTCTTGCCTGTTTAGAGAAGAACTCCAAGCTTGGTTTACAGTTGGAGTAAACTTGCTCCAATGCGTGAGCAACGATCATCCGGTTGTACCGTTCAACCTCCTCGTAGTGCAAAACTGTGGGACTGTAGGTTTTGCCCTTTTCCTTTTCGGTAAGCAGAACTGCCAGTTTCGGTGAAACAGGGTAGTACATTTCAAGCTTTTCGGGTGGTTTGTCTCTTTCTTCTGGGACAACTTTGGTATTGATAATAGGCTGGTCCCCTGTCAGTAAAGGGGCGTGGGAACCGTTCTTTAATAGGACCAGAGTATATCGATCCCTGGTGGTGTACAGGTTAAGTGCCATTTGACTGGCATGGATGTGCCGGAGGATAGGCCAGATAGTTTTTAGATTTTGGCTTGGTATTTTTTCTATCGCCGATCGCATTTTTTTTGTTCTAAAATACTGTTCTGAAATGAATAATAGAAAATTCATCGCTTGTTCTTCTTGTTGATAAAAGGACAGGTCCTCTTGTTTCAGAAAATCAAGGTACTGAATACTATTAGATTCGATGTGAGAGTGGTATTCCTCTTCAAAATTGTTGAGACAAGTGCTAAATATATCCCCCAACTTTTCATTGGAAGTTTTGTTTTGTAAGGCCTCTATCCAGCGGAAAGGAAGCTGAAAAAGTTCAACCCAGCCGTGATGAATTTCCCCTTCCCGAGCATTAAAACCGTTTTTTATATACCCCGTGATGAATTCTAGATAGTGTAGTCACGAGATTGTGGCCCAAAGAAAAATGCACCTGATATGAATTGCCGCCAAGAAGGAATTCGCGTTTTTC
>Ga0156612_107_pt1 | contig 16654 bp, 13 predicted proteins | sample RifOxyC1_FD_110686 | JGI IMG/M metagenome (GOLD analysis project Ga0156612, IMG submission 110686) | Candidatus Lambdaproteobacteria bacterium RIFOXYC1_FULL_56_13
GGGGGCCTTGGATTGCCAAGGCTTCGAGGCGGGGAAAGCGGTGGACCTTTCGGGGGATCGATGGGGGCATCTTTTTGTTTTCCCTGTTTCTGGCCTACAGCCTCCGTTTTGACTTCCCCACCGCCTTGCAGGTGATGTCCGAATATTGGGACGTTATGCTTTTTGTGGTGGCGGTTAAGGTCCTGGTCTTTAACGTGGCCGGGATGTACAAAACCATCCTGCGTTACGCCGGGGTGGAGATCCTCAACCTCTCCTTCCGGGCAACCCTGGCCAGCTCGGGGTTGATCGTCTTCGCCGCCTTTTTGACCCGTTTTTCCCATTACCCCAACCTGCCCCGGTCGATCATCGTCCTCGATGCCATCTTGAGCTTCATCCTGGTGGTGTACGTCCGGATCTTCCTGCGCTGGTTCCTTTACCAAGTGAACAACTACGGGGTTTACGGCAAGGTCCCAGAAAAGGTCCTGATTTACGGGGCCGGACAGGCAGGGAGCCAGATCTTCCAGGCTCTTCGGTCCATTTCGGAATACAAGGTCGTGGCCTTCATCGACGACCAACCGGGGCTGCAAAGCCAGCTGGTCCACGGCCTGACCGTTTACCCGCCCAGCAAGATGGGCAAGTTGATCGAACAGCACGAGATCCGCTCGGTGATCCTGGCCATTCCTTCGGTCAACCGCAAAGACAAGATGCAGATCATGCATTTTCTGCAACAATTCAACCTGCCGATCAACACCGTACCGGGAATTGCCGACCTGGTCAGCGGCAAGGTGGAGATCAACCAGCTGCGCAAGGTGGACATTGTGGACCTTTTGGGCCGCAAAGAGGTGCTGCCGATGCCCGAGTTGTTGTGGCAGAACATCAAGGGCAAGACGGTGTTGGTCACCGGGGCGGGGGGTTCGATCGGCTCGGAGCTGTGCCGACAGATTGCGGTCCAGGGGCCGCGGCGGCTGATCCTCTTTGAACGCAACGAGTTGGCCTTGTACAACATCGACCAGGAGTTCACCGAAAAGCACCTGGATACCGACCATGTTTCCTGCCTGGGTTCGGTGCTCGACGAAAAGAGGATGCGGGAGGTTTTGCTCAAGTACAAGGTCGAAACCCTGTACCACACCGCTGCCTACAAACATGTTCCCTTGGTGGAGGAGAACCCCAGCCAGGGGATCACCAACAATGTGGAAGGGACCTTAAAGACCGCTCTGGTGGCCCAGGAATGTGGGGTTGAAAGTTTTGTGCTGATCTCCACCGACAAGGCGGTCCGGCCCACCAACATCATGGGGGCGACCAAGCGGGTGGCGGAATTGACCCTGCAAGCCCTGGCCAAGGTGCCCAACCAACAGACCCGGTTTGTGATGGTCCGGTTCGGCAACGTCTTGGACTCGGCCGGGTCGGTGGTGCCCCGGTTCCGGGCCCAGATTGCCGCAGGCGGGCCGGTGACCTTAACCCACAAGGAGATCACCCGCTATTTTATGTCCATCCCCGAAGCGGTCCGGCTGGTGATCCAGGCCGGGGCCTTGGGCAAAGGCGGGGAAGTTTTTGTGCTGGACATGGGCGACCCAATCAAGATTTATGATCTGGCCAAACAGATGATTGAGCTTTCGGGCCTGGAACTGGACCGGGACATCGAGATCAAGGTAACTGGGCTCAGGCCAGGGGAGAAGCTGTACGAGGAACTGTTGATCGACCCGGAGCGCACCCAAAAGACGGCACACCCCAAGATTTTTGCCGCCGAAGAGAAATATTTCGGCTACAGTGAACTCAGACCGCAGGTGGACAGCCTGCTGGAGGCGGCGGCACAAAACCACCTGCTCAAGATGCTGACCCTCTTGCAGCAGCTGGTCCCCGAATACAGCTCCCACCTCCTGGCCAAGGACCTAGTCGAAGAAATCCCTGGCCCCAAGGTCCTCAAAATGAACCCTCGGGTGTTGTGAAATCTGCCCACCAGTTGGACTTGGTCCTGGCCTCGACCGCCGCTTGGCGGAGCGAGGCTTTGTCACGGTTGGGGCTCAAGCACAAGGCAATGGCCCCGCAATTTGAAGAGCCCCCCTTTGTGGGCGGAAAGCTGGAGGACCATGTCCGGGCGTTGGCTCTGGGCAAGGCCAAAAGCCTTGCCGGTCCGGGGCTGGTGGTGCTGGGGTTCGACCAAATGATTGAGGTTGGGACCCAGGTCCTGGGAAAGCCGGGGAATTTTGAAAACGCCTTGGCCCAACTCCGGCTTTTGAACGGCAAAAGGCACCGTCTGGTCAACGGGTTGGCGGTGGTCACTCCAGACCAAACCCTCCAGCTTTGGGACCAATGTTTTTTGACCATGCGTAGCCTCAGTGAACCGGAGCTGTGTTATTACCTGGAGCAAGACCAGCCTTTTGGTTGTGCCGGGTCATACAAGATTGAAGGGTTGGGGGCGAGTTTGTTTGAGTCGGTAGAGGTCTCAGACCTGGGCAGCATTGTCGGGCTGCCTACCAATCTGGTGGGTAACGCCTTGAGGAGCCTGGGCTTTTCCAATCTTTTGCCATGAACGTTTACGTCCTTTTTGCCCACCCCAGCCGGGCCAGCTTTACCGGTCAGGCCCTGGCGGCCTTTGCCCAAGGGCTGGAAGAGGCGGGGCACCAAGTGCAGATTGGGGACCTGTACCAAATGGGCTTTGACCCGGTGATGGACCCCAGCCAGTACGAACGGGAGTCCGGCAAGGACCTCTCCAGCCCCTTGCCCCAAGAAGTCGCCCAAGAGCAGGCCAAGTTGGAATGGGCCGACGGACTGGCCTTTGTCTTCCCCCTTTGGTGGTCCGACTGTCCGGCCATCCTCAAGGGCTGGTTCGAGAAGGTTTACAGCTACGGCTTTGCCCACCGCCATGAGGTCAACCTTTCCTTGGGCCTCAAGAAGGCCCAGGTCATCGCCACCGCCGGGCACCCCTTGAGCCATTTGGAATCCACCGGAGTCCTGGGGGCGCTGAAAACGGTGTTGGTCCAGAGCCGCTTGGCCGGGCTGGGGGTCCAGGATGTCCGGCTGGAGGTCTTAGACGGGATGATTGCCCCCCAGAGCAACGGCCCCAAGCACCTGATCCGGGCCCACCAATTGGGCCTGGAATATTAGCTTCTTTGACTCCTGTCTCCGGTCAAAAACCGCACACCTCTTTTTAAAAGGCTTCATGGACCCCTTTCTTGGTTCAACCACCTTGTTTTTCTTCCTGCTCAATCCCTTTTTGATGAGCACCCTGTTGATCGACCTAGTCCAAGGACTCACCTTCCGGTCCTTCGTCTGGGTACTGTTCAAGGCGGGGGCAATCAGCGTCTTGGTTTGGAGCGGTTTTGCCACCTTTGGGGAGGCGATTTTCACCCAGGTTTTGCAGGTGGACTTTGAGGCCTTTATGATCTTCGGCGGCTTGATCCTGCTGGTGATCGGTTACCGGTATATGTTTGTGGGGGTCAAGGCGATCAAGGAGTTGCGAGGGGAGGGAAAAAGTCTGGTCGGTTCGGTGGCCATGCCGGTCATGATCGGCCCCGGCACCATCAGCGCCGCCGTCTGGTCCGGCAAGGCGTTGGGCCCTTTGATGGGAAGCTTGAGCGTCCTGGTGGCCACCTTGCTGCTGCTATTCTTTATGTTGGTCTTCAAAAGGCTCTACGACCACGAGATCGTAAGGCATAAGGCCTGGATCGAAAGTTACATCGACATCGCCGGGCGGCTTTCGGCCCTGTTGATCGGCAGCTTTGCGGTGCAGATGATTTACACGGGGCTCAAGGACTGGGGGTTTTTGGGGTAACGAGGTTTAGGGTCAAGCGCCCAAAGAGCCCCGGCTCCCACTACCCGCCCAGTTTCCCCAGCACCCCGGCTTCAAAGGCTTGGAGGCCTTCAGGTTTGGTGCCGCCGCATTGGGCGAAGTCTGGTTTTCCACCCCCTCGGCCTTCGATCAACGGAGCCAGTTCCTTGACCCAGTCGTTGGCCTTAAAACGACTGGTCAGGTCCTTGGTGACCCCCAGGAGCACCGAAACCTTGCCGTCTTCGACCTTGGAGAGCATCAAGACCCCAGAGCCCAGTTGCTCCAGGTAGGACTCTGCCAGCCCTTTCAAGTCCCCGGAGACCTGGGAAAGCCCCAGGTAACGGACCCCGTTGGTCTCTTTGACCTGGGCCAGGGCTTTTTCCGCTTCGATTCGGCCCAACCTTTTTTGCAGTTCTTCCAGGTTCTTCTCTTGGTCCTTGGCGGTTTCGAGCACTTGGGCCACTCGGTCGGGGACTTGGTCCAACCCTACCTTGAGCCTTTTGGCAATGGATTCTAGGGCCATCTGGCTGTGTTGGACCACTTCAAAGGCCCGCTCTCTGGTCACCGCTTCAATCCGCCTGATCCCCGAAGCCACCGCCTGTTCGGAAAGAATCTTGATCAAGCCGATGTTCCCGGTCCGGCTGGTGTGGCAGCCGCCACAAAATTCCTTACTGGACGAACCGGCCCGGACTACCCGGACCAGGTCGCCGTACTTTTCCCCAAAAATCGCCATCGCCCCGGTCAAAATCGCTTGGTCATAGTCCATGACCTGGGCTTCCACCGGTTCGTTGGAAAGGATCATCCGGTTGACCAACAGCTCGACCTCCCGCAACTCCTCGGCGCTTACGGCTGCGTAGTGGCTGAAGTCGAACCGCAATTTTTCTTCGTTGACCAAAGAGCCCGCCTGTTTGACATGGTCCCCCACCACGGTGCGCAAGGCGGCCTGCAGGAGGTGGGTGGCGGTGTGGTTGGCTTCGATCTTGCGCCGCCGGTCCAGGTCCACCAAGGCCTCAACCTGTCTGGGGTCCATCGCCCCCAGGGCCCCGGAAATCACTTTGCCTTTGCTCAAAGCCAAGCCGGGCAAGGGCGAGCGGGTTTCGGTCACCTTGAGTTTAAAGCCTCCCCCTAGGATCTCCCCCTGGTCGCCCACCTGCCCGCCGCCTTCAGCGTAAAAGGGGTTTTTGGAAAGCAACAGTTCCACCTCCTCCCCTTCCTCAAAACCGGTCACCTCTTGGCCGCCCTTGAGGACCGCCAGGATGCTGCTTTGGGTGTGGGGCTGCTGGTAGCCAACAAACTGGTACTGCTTGCCTTTGGACTGGGCCAAGGCGACATAAGCTTGGCCGACCTTGAGTTCCCCTTCCCGGTTTTCCTGGGCGTTTTTGGCCCGGTCCCGCTGTTCTTTCATCGCCACTTCGTAGCCCGCCCGGTCAAAGACGATGCCCCGGTCCTCCAGGATGTCCTGGGCCAAGTCCGGCGGGAAGCCGTAGGTGTCGTAAAGCTTAAAAATCTCCTCCCCAGGGGCGAACTTCGGCCCCTGCTTTTCCACCTTGTCCACCAACTCGCCCAAGATCTTCATCCCTTGGGTCAAGGTGGAGTCAAAGCGCCGTTCTTCTTGGGCCAACAAAATCTGTACATAACCGCTGGATTCAAGCAGCTCCGGGTAGGCCTTGGACATCAGCTGGGCAAAAAACTGCACCAGTTCGGCAAAAAACCCCGGCTTGAGGCCCAGTTCCTTCCCGTGCCTTGCCGCCCGCCGGATGATCCGGCGCAAGACGTAGCCCCGCCCTTCGTTGGAAGGGTTGACCCCGTCGTGGATCAAAAACACCGAAGCCCTAATGTGGTCGGCAATCACCCGGCAGGAAACGTCCCCTTCGTGTCGGCTGTACAGCCGGTATTCGGCCCGGTCAGCGATTTCGTCCACCAGGGGTTTTAAGAGGTCGGTGTCATAGTTGTTGTTAAATCCCTGCACCACCGAAGCGATCCGCTCCAGGCCCATGCCGGTATCGATCGAAGGCTTGGGCAGGGGGTGCAGCTGGCCCGAGGCATCCCGGTTGAACTGCATAAAAACCAGATTCCAGATCTCCAGGTGGCTGCCGTCATCGGCTTCCAAGGACTGCTTGGGATTGCGCCCCTCCTTGAGGGGGTAAAGCCGGTAGTGGATCTCCGAACAAGGGCCGCAAGGGCCGGTGTCGCCCATGGACCAGAAGTTGTCCTTCTCCCCCAGCTTGGCGATCCGCTCGGCCGGAATGCCCACCACATCGGCCCAAAGCTGGTAGGCTTCATGGTCATCGTAAAACACCGAAACCGCCAGCCGCTCCGGGTCCAGCTCCAAGGTTCGGGTCAGGAATTCCCAGGCGTACAAAATCGCTTCCTTTTTGAAGTAGTCCCCAAAACTGAAGTTGCCCAGCATCTCGAAGAAGGTGTGGTGCCGGTCGGTGCGGCCCACGTTTTCCAGGTCGTTGTGCTTGCCCCCAGCCCGCATAACCTTTTGGCTGGTCACTGCCGTGCTGAAGGCGGGGACCTGGTTGCCCAAAAAGTAGTCCTTAAATTGGTTCATCCCCGCATTGGTAAACAGGATGGTCGGGTCGTTGTGCGGGACCAGTGAGGAACTGCGCACCACCTTGTGGCCACGTTCCATAAAAAAGTCCAAAAAGGCTTGGCGGATCTGGTTACCGGTCATCTTCTTCAAAAAACGGGGTTGCCCTTGCAGGGGAATCAGGTAGATGATTCGGATGAACCTAACAGGTTCCCCAAAATCCTTCCAGCCCCTTTCCGGTAAGAGAGGCCCGATGAGCCAAAAAGCGATTTTTTTCGACCGAGACGGCACCTTGATCGAAGAGGTCCACTACCTGAACAGCCTAGACCAGATTCGGCTGCTGCCGGGGGCAGTGGCCTGCATCAAGGCCTTAAGGGGGGCGGGGTACTTTGTGGGGTTGGTAACCAACCAGTCGGGGGTGGCCCGAGGTTATTTTACCGAAGAATTTGTCCGGCAAAGCCACCTTAAAATCAACCAGCTCCTCGAAGCCGAAGGGACCAAGCTTGATGGGGCGGCCTACTGCCCCCACCACCCCGAGGGCCTTGCGCCCTACAACCTCGACTGCGCCTGCCGAAAGCCCAAACCGGGCATGATCTTGAGCCTAGCCCAAGACCACCACCTGAACCTCAAGGGGTCCTGGGTTTTTGGGGACCGGATTTGCGACGTGGAACTGGGCCTCAACGCCGGGTTGGAGGCGGGCTTGGTGCTGACCGGCTATGGCCACAAGGACAAGGCCCTGGTCTTGTCCAAGTACCCCAAGATTCCTCTGCTCGCCAGCCTGTTCGACCTGCCCGAGCTGATCTTGGGCTGAGCCCGCCGGGCCCCCAAAAGGTCCGGGCGCTGCCTAAAAGGGTTGCCGGTTTGGGCAAAATTGGCGATGATCGGACCAGATAAAACCCAAAACCAACGGCCCCAGGCCTCCCTTTTCCAAGAGAATCATGAGCCAACTTCCCCAATTGACCGCCACCTTTGAAACCACCCAAGGCAACATCAAGGTGCGGCTGTTTTCCGAGCAATGCCCCGTAACCTGCGCCAGCTTCGTGAATCTGGTGCAACGGGGTTTCTACGATGGTCTCAACTTCCACCGGGTGATCAAGGACTTTATGATCCAAGGCGGCTGCCCCACCGGCACCGGTACCGGCGGCCCCGGTTACCGGTTTGAGGACGAATGCAAGGCCGAACTGGCCCACAACAAGGCGGGCATTCTTTCTATGGCCAACGCCGGTCCCGGCACCAACGGCAGCCAGTTTTTTATCACCCACGGTGCCACCCCTTGGCTCAACGGCAAACACACCGTCTTCGGCGAAGCGGTCAGCGGCGAAGATGTCAAAATCGTCAACGCCATCAAACAAGGGGACAAAATCAGCAAAGTGACCTTGGAAGGCGACACCGCCCCCCTGCTCCAAGCCCAGGCCAAACGGGTGACCGAGTGGAACGAAGCCCTGGAAAAGGCGGGGCACTAAACCCATGGACCCAAGGCCCGGCTCGCTGGTTTGCCCCGGTTGTGGGAAGCTGATCAGCGGCTATTTGACCGAATGCAACTTCTGTGGCCTGAAAAATCCAGCCCGGAAGAAGCAGATTTTGGGGTTGGTGGGCCTGGGCCCCTTGAGCATGATCCGGCCAATCATCGGGGTTTCGATCCTGCTGTTTGGCCTCAGTTACCTCCTGCCCCTGTTGGTTCCCGGTATGCCTAGGACCGGCGGGTCGGGGTTTTTGGGGCTCTTGCCGGCCCCCAGCCCCTATGCCCTCGCCCTTTTGGGTTGGGCGGACCCACAGGCGGTTTTTTCCGGCCAGTGGCACCTCTTGGTCACCGCCATCTTCCTGCACGGCGGATTTTTGCACATTCTTTTTAACCTGCTTTGGGTCCGGGACCTGGGGGCGCAGGCGGAGGCGCTACTGGGGCCTCGGCTGATGTTCCTGGTGTTTTTGGTTTCCGGGGCCTTCGGCAATCTGGTGGCCATCGTTTGGCCCCTGGTGCCGCTCAGCCTGGGGTTTGAGGGCCGCTTTGCCCCGGTGGTTGGGGCTTCGGGAGCGGTGTTTGGGTTGATGGGCGTGATCATGGCCTATGCGCCCAAACGGGCTGGATTCTTTGGCTTGGGTCTAGCCAAACAAATGGGCCAATGGGCCGTTGCACTGATCCTGTTGGGGTTTTTGATGCCCGGTATCAGCAACGCCGCCCACATCGGGGGGTTTGTGGCCGGTTGGCTGTTGGGCAAACTACTCCCGGCGGGCAAAGCCAAGCTGGGCCTGGAGCTGGCCGCTTGGGCCGCAGTGGGAGTCGGGGTTTATGCCTTCCTGTTCCAAGGCTGGAATGCTTATCTGGCCTTAGCCTAGGCCTATTCCTGCAGCTCCGCAAAGGCCGACAAAAACAGCTCCACCTGCTGGTTGGTCTGGGTGCGGTCTTCTTCAGGGGTCTTGACCAGGGTTTCCAGCTCCCGAACCATGGAGCCGTAAGGCTCAATGTGCATGTTCAGCAGGATCCCCTTGAGCTTGTGCAGCGATTTGCCCAGACCGGTGTAGTCCAAGGCGGCAAATTGTTTTTTTGCTTCCAGGTAGGTCTCGCCGATCTCCTGGACTGCCGTTTCCACAATGTCGGCAACTGTAGCCGCATCGTCGGAGACCATGGCCAACTCTGCTTGGATGGTTTTTTTCACCAACGCCAGTTTGGAAGGGCCGCTCTCTTCGGGTTCGTCTGCCAAGGCCAGAACCACTGCCGGGGTGCCTGGGGGTTTGGTCAAACCGCCGGAGGCTTTCACCCTCTCCTTTTCCTTGCCCCCACCACCGGGAGCGGGCTCCACAAACAAGGACAAAAGCACCTTTTCCAGCTCTTCCTTTTGGATCGGCTTGGACAAAAAACCCGACATCCCCGCTTCCTTGGTTTCCTGGATGTCCTCGGCAAACACGTTGCCGGTCAAGGCGATGATCGGAGTAGTGCGGTCGAACTTCCGAATCTCGATGGTCGCCTCAATCCCGTTTAAAAGGGGCATTTCCACGTCCATAAAAACCAGATCAAAGGTCTCTTGACCCATGATCTCTAAGGCCTCCTGGCCGTTGGCCACAAACTTGGGGACCATGTTGAAGAACCGCTGGAACATCTGGGCAAACAGCAGCCGGTTGGTCTCCACGTCTTCGGCAATCAAAACCTTCAACTCCGAATAGTCCACCCGAAACAGCGGCTTAAACCGCTTGAATTCCTCATCCAAAGCGCAGGCCAACTGGTAGTAGGAAAAGGGCTTAAAGAGGTGTTGGTCCAAAATGTCGCAGAAGATCTTGTTGGACTTCTGCTTGAGGCCGATCAGGGAGGCTCCGGGGTAGGTCTCCCGAATGGCACCGCCGTAATAGATACTTTTGGCCTTAAGAACGTCCAGGTCCAAGATGGCCACATCCACCCGGTCAAAGGCCAAAATGTCCCGGATCCGGTCGTTGTACTTGGGGTCCACACAATCGATGAACCGGATCTCGGCACCGGTCAAAAGCAACTTTTCCTTTTGTTGTTCGCTCAAGGTGGGGTAGTCCCCCAAAACCAAGACCCTCCTGCCACTGAAGGCGAACTCGTCCCCCTTGATCCGGCCTTTGGTCAAGACCAGTTCGACGGTAAACACCGTGCCCTTGCCCGGCTCCGAGGTCAGGGTGATGTCCCCGTCCATCAACCGGGCAATCTGGCGGCTCAAGTACAGCCCCAGTCCGGTGCCGCCGATGCTTTCCGCATGGACCTGCTTGAAGGGCTGGAACAGCTCCGCTTGTCTGACCTTGGGGATACCGGCACCGGTGTCCTCCACCTGGATGCGGACCGAAAAAAGACTCTCGTCGATCGGGACATAGCTGGCCATGTGCAGCTTGATCATGCCCTGTTTGGTGAACTTGGCGGCGTTGGAAAGCAGGTTTAAGAAGATCTGTTTGATCCTGACCGGGTCACAAACCACGTAATGCTCCAGGTCCGGGGCGGAAACCACCAGCTTGACCCCTTCTTCGATCCTTGAACTGATCATGACCCCCGAACTGGTGAACAGATCAGAGAATACCACTTCCTGGAGGTTGAGGGCCAACTGGTTGGACTCGATCTTGGAGAGGTCCAGGATGTCGTTGACCAAGGTGAGCAGGTGCTTGGAGTTGGTGACAATGTTTTCCATAAACCCTTGCTGCTCCGGGTCCAGCCCCCGTACGTCCTTGAGCAGTTCGGCGTAACCCAGGATGCCCGAAAGGGGGGTGCGCAGCTCATGGCTGGCCGATGCAATGAAGGCCCTTTCTTTGGTCAGCTCCAGTTTCAGCGCTTCTTCCTTGGCGTTCTGGGTGTCCAGGTCCTCAATCAACAGGGCGAAGCCCGGTTCTTGGTGGGTCGGGTCTAAGGTGGGGGCCAAAAAACAAAGCCCCTTTTTCTTGCCGCCTTCAGCCCCATATTCCAGCTCAAACCTCTGGGGCAGGCCGCTGATGCTGGCGATGGAAACAAAATTGGAAAAGCTGTTGGCCTCCTTTGGCCCCAGCCAACGGTCAAAGCTCTGCCCCAGGACCACTACCTCCCCGCCGCCCAGTTGCGGGGCCAAAGCGGGACTGATTTGGGTAATTCTCTGGTTGAGGTCCAACTGGAGGGACAAGGAAGAGCTTTCTTTGGTGAAGGTCCCGTTTTTGTTGGCGGTGATGTCAAAGACATAGCCGATAAAGTGGGTCACCTGTCCCGCTTCGTTGGTCTGCTTGGAGGTGTAGTCGTAAACCCAAATGGTCTGGCCGTCTTTTCGCCTAACCCGGTATTCCTGCTCAAAATGGGTCACTGCGGCGGCCGAATGGCTGGCCACTTCCCGAGAGACCCGTTCCAGGTCCTCTTCTACGATCAAAGAGGAATAAACCACCTGTCCACCCACAAACTCCGCTTCCGTGTAGCCCAGCAGGTTTTGTACGTTCAGGCTGGCGTATTCCACCGGCCACCCCGGCTCGTTGCGCCATTTAAAAATGGCCACTGCATCTTGGACAAAATAGTTCCGGTGGTAGGGACCGCGGTTGGAGAAGGCGAGAACCGAGAGCACTTCCTGGTAGGACTGCAAAGCCCCGGTGACCACTTCAAGGAACTTGGGAGAAAAAAGACTGTCGTGGTCGATTTGGCCCTGCAAGGAGAAGTCCGCATCCAACTTCTCATACTCCGAGCTTCCTTCCCTACCGCAGGCAAAAATCACCCGGGTCCACTGGTTTTTGAGGGTGTCCCTTAAAAAAGAAACCAGTTCCTTGACCGATTCAACCGGGTCGAGCAGGTTGCCGACCAAAAGAATGGCCAGATCGGTCTGGGTAGGCAGCAGCAGTTTGGCTTGCAGCAGGGTTTGGGCAAAAGAAACCTCGCATTTTTGCCCGGCGCAAACGACCCCCGCCAGACGTTCGACCAACGCTTGGTGGACCTGCACGTCCTGGTCCAAAACCAATAGTTTCCAAGTGGTCCCGGCTTCGTTCTGGGACCGGGATTCCTTGGTGTTTGCTTCCGTATTCATCGGGGGGCCACTCCTCCAAGTGTTTGCTGAAGGCACTATATCGAAGGCAATGGAAAAAATCACCTAAATTCCAAATCCGGCCAAAGGCCGCCCCTACTGCTTCGACTTGAGCTTCAAGGTCACTTCGATCCGGTTGAAGACCCCCCTGACCAGCCCCACGTCCCGGCCGCTCATCTTGGTCCGGGCGATGAGGTCCGAGAAGGAGAGCCAAAGGGAATCCTTCCCATCGTACTTGAGGTAGCCGATTTTCTCCAACACTTCAAACAGATGAGTCTTGAGGCCTTCGATCTCAGAAGCCGGAGCCAGCTCCTGGGGCTGTTCCTGGGGTAGATCATAGGTCTTGGAGCATTCGTACAGCAGCAACAGTGCCGCTTGGGCCAGATTCAGGGAGGCGTAGGTGCCGAAGGTGGGGATAAAAAGTTGCAGGTTGCACAGCGCCAACTCCTCGTTGGTCAGGCCGATCCGCTCCCGGCCCAAGACCAAGGCCACCTTGTCGGTGGGCCCCAAGGCCGTCAACATCGGCCCGAGCTCCCAGAGGCTCTTGGATTCGCTGAGTTGCTTTCTGGGCCTAGCCGTGGTGCCGATGACCAAGGCACAGTCGGCAACCGCTGCGGCCAGGCTTGGCTCCGCCTTGGCTTGGTCAAGCAGGTAGCGGGCGTTGACCGCCATTCTCCTTGCATCGTTGTCTTGGGGACTCACCCCGCCGACCAGCCTCAAGTCTTCAACTCCCAGGTTGGCCATGCCTCGGGCCACCGAGCCTAGGTTCCCGCCGAAACTGGGCTCCACCAACACCAAGCGGATCTGACCTGGATTCATCCCTGGGATTTCAGCCAGCCGTCAAAGTAGGCGATGGTCTTCTTGAGCCCTTCCCTCAAGGGGATCTTTGGCTCCCAACCCAGCTTTTCCTTGGCCAGACGGATGTCTGGCTTTCTTTGTTTGGGGTCGTCTTGGGGCAGAGGTCGGTAGGTCAGCTTTGATTTGGAACCGGTCAGCTCCAAAACCAAAGAAGCCAACTCCTTCATGGTAAATTCCCCAGGGTTGCCGGTGTTGACCGGGCCCACGAAGTTGTCCTTGGCCATCATCAAAAAGATCACATCCACCAAGTCTTCGGCGTAACAAAAGCTCCGGGTTTGGTTGCCGTCACCGTAGAGGGTCAGGTCAACCCCTTGGAGCGCCTGGACCACAAAGTTGCTGACCACCCGTCCATCGTCTGCCCTCATCCGGGGGCCATAGGTGTTAAAGATACGGATGAACTTGGTGTCCGCCTGTTTGAATCGGTGGGCATCCATCAGCAGGGTCTCGGCGGCCCGTTTGCCTTCGTCGTAACAACTGCGAATCCCGATTGGGTTTACATGGCCCCAGTAGCTCTCCGGCTGGGGGTGGACCAACGGGTCCCCATAACATTCGCTGGTGCTGGCGTGCAGGATCCGGGCGTTGTACTTCATCGCCAATTCCACCAGGTTCATCACCCCCAAGACGCTGGTTTTCCAGGTCCAGATGGGGTCTTCCTGGTAGTGAGGCGGAGAAGCGGGGCAGGCGAAGTTGAAGATCTGGTCAACCTGGATGTCCAAAGGGTTGATGATGTCGTGTTCAACGAACTCGAAGTTGGAGTCCCCCTCAAAGGGCTTGAGGTTGGCCAACTGCCCGGTGTGCAAACAGTCCACCCCATAAACCTTAGCCCCCTGGGCCAACAGCCGCTCACAAAGGTAGGACCCCAAAAAACCGGCCGCACCGGTCACCATCACCCGTTTTTGTGCCATGGCTTACCCGACCTCCGGCCGACCGATGCTGTAGTATTCAAAGCCCAAAGATTTCATCTGGCCGGGGTTGTAGATGTTCCTGCCGTCAAAGACCAGGGGGGCTTTCATGGCCGCTTTGACCTTGGCGAAGTCGGGCCTGCGGAATTCGTTCCACTCGGTCATGATGATCAATCCGTCCACCTGGGCCAAAGCGTCATAGGCGTTTTCCTTGAACTGCACCTTGTCCCCCACGTCCTTGAACTGGGGATAAGCCTCGGGGCTGTGATGGATGATCCGTTCGGACTCTTCAATGGCCTCCGGGTCATGGGCGATCACCTTGGCCCCCCGTTTGAGCAACCCTTCGATCACCACCAGGGCAGGCGCTTCCCTCATGTCATCGGTTTTGGGCTTAAAGCTCAAGCCCCACATCCCGAAGGTTTTGCCCTTGAGGTCCTGGCCCAACCGTTTGGTAATCATGTTGATTACCACTTCCTTTTGGGCATAGTTGACCCGTTCCACGGCCTTGAGGATCTCTAAGCTCACCCCGTTGTTCCCAGCGGTGCGGACCAAGGCCTGCACATCTTTGGGGAAACAGGAACCGCCGTACCCGGCCCCGGCATAAAGGAAATGAGGCCCGATCCGTACATCCGAACCAATCCCCATTCGGACTGCATCAATGTTCGCCCCCACCTTCTCACACAGGTTGGCGATTTCGTTCATAAAGCTGATCTTGGTGGCCAGCATGCTGTTGGCGGCGTATTTGGTCATTTCGGCGGACTTGATGTCCATGACAATCAAGTGGTCCTGCCTGCGCATGAAGGGGCCGTAAAGCTCCTGCATCATTGCTTTGGCGTGGTCCGAATCAACACCGATCACTACCCGGTCAGGGTCCATGAAGTCGTCCAAGGCGGCTCCTTCTTTGAGGAACTCCGGGTTGGAAACCACATGGTAGGGCAGCTCAACCCCCCGTTTGGCCAGGGTTTCCTTGACCTTCGCCCGGACCCGGTCAGCGGTGCCAACCGGCACGGTGGACTTGTCCACGATGATCTTTTCCGACTCCATGTAGGTCCCGATGGTCTCGGCAACCGCCAGCACATATTTAAGGTCCGCCGAGCCGTCTTCGTCGGGCGGGGTGCCGACGGCGATGAAACAAATGTCCCCAGCCTTGGTCGCAGCGGCCATGTCGGTGGTAAAGGTCAGCCGTTTTTGGGCCCGGTTCTTTTTGACCATTTCTTCCAGTCCTGGTTCAAAAATCGGGATCCCGCCGTTGTTCAAAAGATCGATCTTCCGTTGGTCCACATCCACACAGACCACATCGTTGCCGCTCTCGGCGAAACAGGCCCCGGCCACCAAGCCTACGTAGCCGCTTCCAAATACCGTTACCTTCATACCGCTCTTTTCCGCTTGGGTTGCAAAGTGAGGATTAAAGTTCGCTTCTTTTGCTGATCACCTTGTCGATCAGGCCGTATTCCATGGCTTCCTCGGGGGTAAGCCAGTGGTCTCGGTCCATGTCCTTGAGGATTTTTTTCACCGTTTTCCCGGTCACCTCGGCGTACATTTCCGCCAATTTTTCACGGGTTTTTAAGATCTGCCGGGAATGGATCTCCAAGTCGGTGATGTTGCCTTGGGCCCCGGAAAGCAGGGGTTGGTGGATCATGATCCTGGAGTTGGGCAGGGCAAACCGGCGGCCTTTGTCGCCGACCAAGGAAAGCACCGAACCCATACTGGCCGCCAGCCCGCAAACGATGGTAGTGACCGGGCAAGGGACAAATTTGAGCAGGTCAAAAATCGCAAAGCCGCTGTAAATCTCGCCGCCAGGGCTGTTGATGAAGACCCGAATCTCCCCCTTGGGGTCCTTTTGTTCCAAAAGCAGGATGTGTTTCATACATTGGTCGGCCAGCTTGGAATCCACGGCGCTGGAAATCACGATCGAACGGGTCTCCAGGAGGCTTTCGGAAAGGGGGTCCTTGCGGTCTTCGTCTTTTTCTTTTTTTTCCTCTTCTTCCTCGTTTCTCACCTGTCACTCCTTGGGGGCGGTCAATGTACCGGGGGTCCTTTCCCGGAAGGGTAGAAAGGTTAATCTAACCCAAGGTATCCAAATTAGGCAAATCAAACTTCCAAAAGCCCCTTTGGCCCCCCGCCTTGCCGCTCCTTTGGGCGGGAGGCTTTGGCACAGATTGTGGATTCCTTCCCTTAGGATTGAAAAAAGTTTTCACCTCAACCGTAAAGCGAACATGAACACCAGCAACCTCTCATCCAGCCCCAAGGCCAGTTCACCCAAGCTGCCGTCCAAGGCAACGGCCAACAAGGAAGGCGGCGCCAAAAACGCAGTTATGGAGCCCCAAACCAAGCCCAAAGAGGCTTTGGAAACCAAGGCCAAACTCAAGACTGAATCCATGGACAGCCCGGTGGCCAAAACGGCCAAGGAAACCAAGGAGCCCGAGAGCAAAGAGGTCCAGGAATACCTGAAGGCCATCGACCGCCTGGAAAAAGGGGTCACTACCGGGGAGATCAGCGAGGAAGACCTGGATGCGGCGCTCAACGGCCTGGAAGAGAAGATTTTGGCCCTGAGCCCGACCCAAAAGAAAAAGCTCCTGTCCATGGACTTTTTTGTCCAGAACAAGATCGAAGACCTGAAGGTGATGAAAAAAACCATGACCGAATATTTTGATGACCTGGAGAAGCGCAACCAAGCCTTTGACCTGCTCAAGGACCAACAGTTCATCGCCATCTTGAACGACCTGCCGGAAGCCAAAACCAACACCACCACCTACGACCAATCCGCCCGGCCCAACCAAGCCCAGCCGATTTCGACCAAACAGATCAAGGCCTGAGGGTCAAAACTGCCCAAGGTGCCTAAACCCAAAAAGCCCGGCCTTCCCCAGAGGGAGACCGGGCTTTTTGTTTGTAATCTTAGGGCAAGTTAGTCGGCCCTTAACAGGGAGCGGATGCGATCTTTTAACTCAACTAACTTTGTGGAAAACTGTCCGTAGCTCTCGTAGTTGTCAAGTTCTGACCCCGGGCCGCCTGCCGGCGCAGCAAGATAAAGCGACATGCCTTTAAAATTGAATATGGGTCTTGACTAGCATAGCAGAGATAAAACCTGCTAGACATAGTCATGGAAAGACTCAACAGGTATGCAAAGCGTTCAAAAATTTCA
>Ga0156612_141_pt1 | contig 13214 bp, 8 predicted proteins | sample RifOxyC1_FD_110686 | JGI IMG/M metagenome (GOLD analysis project Ga0156612, IMG submission 110686) | Candidatus Lambdaproteobacteria bacterium RIFOXYC1_FULL_56_13
GTTGTTGGTACCGGTGGTACTTGTGCAGGTACAACAATCCCCCTTCAAGGACCAAAGGCCGGTAGTCCCCCGGACCGCCCAAAAAGGAGGTTCGGGAGAGGATTTTCAGCAGTTCCTCCACCGCCGGGGCCTCAAACTCCAAGGGGCCGTCGGGACTGAGGTAACGGCTTTGGCACAGGTCCTCCAAGGCGCAACCTATGTGCCCCAGGCCCAAGGAACGGCGCACCAGGGCCAAGGTGGCGTACAGCTCCGCCGGTTGGCCCGGTCCAGCCAAGTGCAGGGCAAATTGCCGGTCCAGGCTCGAAAGCAGCTTGGCCTTGGCCAAATTTATCAGGTTCCATCTCATCCTTCTTGCCCCCCCCACAATCGCCCGAAGGCCTCCAGTTGGTCTCGGTCGGGCCGCAGGAAGACCGAGCCTTGCCCCGCTTGGTTCAGCCCCCGGAGAAACAGGTAGATCACCCCGCCAAAGTGGTTTTCATAGTCATACCCGGCCATCCTGGCCTCCAGGTGCCGGTGGGCGGCTAGGGCGTAGATCCAGGCCTGCAAGGGATAATGGTGGTGCTCCATCTCCGTTTGCAACCTTGCGGGTTGGTAGTCTGACGGGTTGGGACCCAGGTAGTTGGATTTGTAGTCCAAGACATAATACCGACCTTGCGCCCGGAACCACAGGTCCACAAAGCCCTTTAAATGACCCTGCAGGGTTTGAAAGGTCAATTTTCTTAGCTGCCCGGCGTAGGCCGTTTGTCCCAGGGCCTCAAAGGTCTGGGCCAGGGCGGCAGGGTTGACCGGGTTGAGGACCGGCAGGGTAAATTCCATCTCCACCAGTTTGTCCAGGTTGCCGATCTTGCCCAAACAAAGCTCCCGGTCCCCCGGCACCAGAGGGGCCCCCAAGGCGGTGGGAAGCCAGTCCACCAACAGCCGGGTCCACAAGGCCGGGTCCAAACGAAACCGGGCCAACTCCCGGCGCACCGCCGCTTCCAGGGATTGGGGGGCGGTTTGGGTGAAGTTCAGGTGTTCAAACAAAGAATGGAAAAAATGCCCCACTTCCATCCCCCTGGGGAATTCCCACAAGGGGACCTTCTCGCCCCACCCTGTCGGTTGTGGCTCTGCCGTAGGTTTGGGGTCCAGGTCACGGCCCAGCTCCTGGGCCGGTCCTTTGGTCGCTTTGGCGATCAGCCCCGAATAACTGCCGATCCTGGGCCCTTGGCCAAAACTCCTGGAGAGGCTCCGGCGTTGCCACTTGGGGGCCGGGGCTGAGGGGGGCCGGTACCGGTCCGTCTGGGGTGGGTGGGCCAGCCTGAGCTTGGCCCCTGCACCCAACTCCCCAACCAAGGCTTCGGTCCGGGACCACAAGCCTTCGGAATCCAGTTTGGGCAGGTCTGCGACCAAAGCGCCGGTTTGGTCCGAATACAGCAGATAACTCAGCCCACTGGATTCGTAACTTCCCAGCGGCCCCAGGTACAGGTGGGTCTGGTGTTTGGACCGGGTCAGGGCCACATAAAGCAGCCGCAGGTCTTCGGCCAGGGCCTCCTGCCCGATCCGTTCCGCCTGGGGGTGGTCTTTTTTGGCGGTCCCTTTCCCCGCTAGATCAAGTTTGAGCCGATAGGGAGGGTCCGGTTCATGCCACAGGCTACGCTCGGGGGTGCGGACAGCGGTCCAGGCGAAGGGGACCAACACCACCCCATATTGCAGCCCCTTGGACTTGTGGATGGTCAAGACCCGAACCGCCGGGCGGTCGCTGCTCAAGAGCACCTCTTCAGCGTGGGGATCCTCTCCGTTGGTCCGGGTTTCGAGGCAATGCAAGGTTTGGGAGGGGGTCAGGTGGTGTTTGGTGGTTTCCTGCAACAGGCTGAGGAGCAGTTGGTTGATCCGGCAAAAACTCTCCTCCCCTCCTGCCTGAGCGAGCAACCGGGGGCCATAGCCGGTGACCGAACCCAAGGCGGCGGTCAGGGCGGCAAAACCTTGTTTTTTCCAAAGCCCCGACAGCTCCCCAAACCGTTTGGCCCACAAGGCGGTTTGTTCGTCATTGGCCGCAATTTGGAACAGATCCTGGGCATTGAGCCCAAAAAAGCTTCCACTCAAGGCCGCCCGCAGTTCCTTGGGCCGCAAGGGCTGGAGCAGGGTTTTTAGAAACCGGGCGAGGTCAAGGGCCTCGGGGGTTTCGTAAAGCTTGACCTCCCCCAAAAAGACTGCATCCAACCCCCGTTTGACCAAGGCCTCCCGGACCGCTTTGCCTTGGGCGTTGGTCCGCACCAATACCGCCAAGTCTTGGGGCACCAGCGCCCTGGGCTCCCGGCCCGGCTCGTCCAGGGTGGAACCCGAACCCAGCAGGTCCAGGCAGTTTTGGGCCACCAAGTGGGGCAGCTCCAACAAGGCCCAGTCCTGGGTAATCTTGGCTCCATTGCCCCGCTGCGGCCCCGGCAGGGGTTGTTTGGGGTCAAACTTCTCCTTGTGCACAAAATGCAGGGTCAAAGGCGCAAAATCCGGCCGACCAATTTTGAGCCGGTCCGGGTGCTTGGCCTCAACCGGCACAAAGCCGATCCGGTCAAAATAAAAAGGCCGAGGGTGCCGGTCAAACAGCTGGTTGGTGGCCTCTACCAGGGTTTGGTCGGAACGGTGGTTGACCCCAAGGTTCAAAGGGCTGCCCGCCTCTTCCAGGGCGTTGAAGTAGGCAAAGATGTCTCCGCCTCGGAAGGAATAAATCGCCTGTTTGGGGTCGCCGATCAAAAACAAGGGGGCCGCAGTCCCGGCGAACAGGGCCTTAAAAATTCGGTATTGGACCGGGTCGGTGTCTTGGAATTCGTCAACCAACGCCGCTTTGTAGGCCTCGGTGGCCATTTGTTGGAGCTTGGGGCCTTGGGGACCTTGCAGGGCCAAGTCCAACTGGGTGAGCAGGTCTTCAAAAAACTGCAGCCCTTGGGCTTCCTTGGTTTTTTCCAACATCGGCCCGACCTGGGCCAGACAGTTCGCTTCAAAGTGGAGGGACCAGATTTTGAGGGCTTCCTCCAGACGGGCCGATTCCTGCCACAGTTCTTCGGCCAAGTCCAGCAGAGGGTGGTTGGGTGGAACCTGGCCTTTGAGAGTCCCGGCCACAACCTTGTGCCGGGTCAGGGATTCAAACTTTTCGGGCAAGGCTTGGCCCGGCTGCCAACCTGACCGAACCCAGGCCCCGGTGGTTTGGATCATCCCTTGGATCTGCTCGGGCTGGTAACTTTTTTGGTTCAACCTTGCCTGGACCAAAAGCCGCTCCAGCTCCTCCGGGTTCCAAAGCCGGACCCACTCCGCCCAAAGCTCCAAGGCCCGCTCCGGGCCGGGGACTTGGACCGGCGGGGGCAAGGGGACCAGTTCCAGGGAGGCTCGGTTGCTCAGGTTATACAGTTTGAGCAGCCCACTGGGGGTGATCTGGTTGCGCTGGAGACCGGCCAGATACATCGGCCCCAAAGGGTAGGTTTCCTTCGCCCAAAAGTCTTGGACCGCCTGTGCGGTCCAAGGCCTGGGGTCCGGCTCCAAGGTAACCTGGAAGGGGCGGGAAGACTCGAAGGCAAACTGGCTCAACAGGCCCTTGCAAAACCCGTGGATGGTAAAGATATTGGCATTGTCCAGGCTTTGGACCGCCAGATTGAGCCTCTTGGCCGCCTGGACCACCCGGCCCGACTCTTGGGCTTCCCGGAGCAGGCCCAACAAAAAAACATCCTCCCGGTCCAAGACCTTTTCTTGCCCCAAAGCCAAGGCTGCAACCCGAAGGCGGGAGCCGATCCGCTCCACCAATTCTTGGGTGCTCGCCTCGGTAAAGCTGACCACCAGAATCTCTTCAAGCCGCAAAGGGGCGGCGGGGTTCAGCAGCAGGCGCAAGACCAGATTGGTGATCGCAAAGGTCTTGCCGGTCCCGGCACTGGCTTCGATCAGCTGCACCCCCTCCAGGGGCACTGTGGCACTGTTGAAGGGCCTCATGGGGCCTCCTTGAGGTGTTCCTTCATGGTTCCAAAAATCAAATTGCTCAGTTCCTTAAACCGCTCCTGGGCCGCTTGGGCACGGGGGTCGGAGAGCAGGTCCAGGTCCCCAAAGGCCCTTTGGTAGGTACCCAAGTCTTTGGGGGTTACCTGCCCGACCCAGCCGACCTTTTGCTTTTGGATAAACTCCCACCCTTCCTTGGGGAAAAAGGGCAGGGGTTCTCTCAGCCCTTCCTGGTAGATCTCCACCAGCCCCGCCAGTAGCTCCAAGGGTTTTTGCGGGACCGTCCAGGCAAAGGTTTCCGCTCCCGCCGTTTTGGAACGGGCCACCACTTGGGTCTCACAAGGCCCCAGGGCAGCATTGGCAAACAGATGGTCGATCCAATGCCCCAGCAACATCTTGCCGTGCCCCTCAGAGGTGCTGCAAACCACCCTCGGTTGCTTGGCCGTGGTCCCTTTGAGGGTCAACCCGGGCCAGGAGACTTGGGCCTGGACCCGGCGGCCCAAGGTTTGTTCGGCCAGGAGGGCCCGGTAACGGCCAAAGACCGGGGCCACTTCGCCGGCCAAGGTGCCAAAGAGCCGCAACCCCTCACCGGCAAAGGGCAGCAGACCTTGGCCCTGCAACTGCCGCAAGATCCGGCTTTGGTCTTGGCCTTCCACCAACCGGGACAAGATCTCTTCCCTGAGCTGGTACAGGTCCAAATGACCGGGTTCCTGGGGCTCACGGTCGAGCAGCGCCTCTTCGAGCCGGGGGAATTCCAGGGAAAGTCCAAACCGGAAAAAACCGCCGATCAGGTCCCTAAAAAAGGCCTTGAGTCTGGCCAGCTCCAATTGTTCGAGTGGGAGGGCGGGCAGAGGGTCTTTGAGGAACCGGCCTGGTGCAGGCCCCAGGATCGCTTGCCCGTTGAGCCAGTCTTCAAGGCTGTAGCTGGCGGTCCTGGGTTCCTGGGGGTCAAAGGCCAACAGGTCGTGGGACCAAAGGGGCTGGGTGACGGTCAAAGCCAGGCTGGGTTTGACTCCTGCCAACAAATACCGCTGGTCCAGGTAGTCCAAAAGCTCGGAAACCACCACCGAAGGAGGCAGGGGACTGTTGTCCTTGGCGCTTTGGCCTTGGTAACAGAGCACCAACCGGGAGCGAACCGCCAGCAGGGCTTCCAAAAACAGATATTTGTCATCTTCCTTTTTGGACCGGTCCCCCAAGCGAGGGTGCAACCGGGTCAGGTCAAAACTGACCGGCAGGACCTGACCGGGGAACTGGCGGTGGCCCAAGCCCAGCATGACCACCAGGGGGAAGGGGATGCTGCGCATTGGCTTCATGCCCGAGAGGTTGACCCCGTTGGACAAAAACCCCCGGCCCGACTCCGCCGCCCCCAACTGGGCCTGCAAAACCAAGCCAAAACCCCGTTTGTCCAAGGCCAGGGGACTGGGTCCCAGTTCCTGTAGCTTTTCCACCAAGCCGCGAAACTCCAGCCACTCCCAATCCTCAGTCGAGTCGGGCTCCAAGAAGGTCTCGGCCACCCACCCCATCAGCTCGGTCCATTGGGCCAGGGTCTTTTCCCCTTCCAGCCGCTCCATCAGCCCCAAAAAGGCATCCCAGAAGTCCGCCAGGGGGCCGAGCCGGTCAAAGTCCTTTCCTTCCACCCCAGCCGAAGGCCAAACCCCTTGGATCAGCTCCTGGGGCTCTATGGCGTAGCCCCAAAACAGCCGTTTGAGCCCAAATTCCCAACTGTTGGCCGGTTCCTCCGGTTGGCCCAGTTGCGCCTTTTGTTTGCCGCTGGCCCCCCAGCGGACACCAGCCTCGGCCAGTTGGGTTTTGATCCAGTCCAGGTCTTGGGGGGTAAAACCGAACCTTTGGCGGATCGGCTCGATCTCGGCCCAACTGAGCACCTCCAGGAGGCTGTACCTGGGGGCTGCGCCTTGGAGCAGTCCCAAAAGTGAACCTACCAGCAGACTTTCCTGTTCCAAGGGCCGGTCGGCGACACAGTAGGGCAGCTTGGGTTCCTGGTCGAACACCGCCGCCACCAAGGGACCGTAGGTCTCCAGGTCGCTGACCAGGACCGCCACATCTTTGGGCTGGGCGGTCGGGTTGGCCTCCAAAAAGGCTAGGATGCGGTTTTTGGCCGTTTGCACCTCCCGCAAGGGGCTGTGGCACCGGTGGACCTCCAGGCTTTGGTCCGGGCCGATCTCCTCAGGTTGGTCCGGGACTTGGGTCAGGTCCCTCAAGTCCCGCTGCAACCGGCCCACCAAACTTTGGGGTTCGGGCAGTTCAAAAGCCTCCAGCCCGGAATCGTAGGCCCCCAGTTGCTCTTCGATCAGCACCAAAAACTCCTGGCCCATCCGGCCCAAAAAGGCCAGCAGGCTGTTGGACTGGTCAAAAAACAGTTCCTCAAAGGCCTGGGCCTTGGCTTCGGCTTGCAGTTCCTGTTTCAGACTTTTTTTACGGTCAAACAGGTCGGCCCAGTATTGGTCGGTAGGGGTCAGGAGGTAAAGATGCAGCTCCGTATGGCTGCCCAGGGCCTGCAAGAGCTCCAAAAATTGGGGCGGCAAGGTGGCGAGGCCAAAGAGGTCGATCCGCTTTGGCAGGCCTGAAGGCCGCTTTTGCCAGAGTGCGGCAATCGCCTTTTGGGTCAGATTGGCCCAATGGTGGGGGCCCAAAACCTCGACCAACGACCGCCACAAGGACCGCTGCCAAGCTTGGGTGGGATTGTCGGTCGGGCCTAAGGACCGGGCCTCGAAGTCAAAGACCCAGTCGGGCCGGTACACCAGGTATTGGTCAAAACATCCGGCAATCCGTTGGGCCAATTCCAGGCTGCCGTAGGAGCTGGGCCTTTTGGACAGGTATTCTCGCAACAATGCCGACTCCGGCGGACTTTGGGCCAACCGCTCGGCCAGAGCCAAGGTCATCGTCCCCGGCTCCCAGGCCTTGAGCCCCTCCACTTCCTGGCCCAAGGTCAGGTAGAGCACCCGTTCAATCAACCGTTTGGGAAAAAAAACCTGCCCGTTCGCCCAGACTCCAAACCGTTCGCTCAGCCGCAAGTCCAGCCATTTGGTCATCCCCGGATTTTGGGTGACCAGCCATAACTTTTCAAACGGGTCGGCGGAAGCCTCGCCCAGGTTGGCCGCAAGTTGGCCAAACAGAGATTCGATGCGGTTGGAACGGTGGAGAAATAAAGCCATTTTTGACCCTTGGGACTCTTCTGTTAGGGTCTAACAAAATTGCCTCCAAAAAGCCAGAGCCAACCAACCAAACAACTTGTACCGGTTTTCATTGCCAAAGTGCCAAGGGATGCCTACTTACAAAAGAGCAGTTCTTCACCTTTTCAAAAAAAACAAGAAGCCATGAACCAACCTTTCCCTTCCCCGGTTACCATCCCGCTCAACCAAATCCTGCCCCAAGAACCGCTGTTGCTCATGGGAGCCGGACCGGTCCCGATTCCGGCGGCGGTAGCCCAGGCGAACGGGGTGGTGATCAACCACTTGGGCGACACCATGAACCAGGTGATCGCCGGGCTCAAGCAAATGGCCCGGTATGCCTTCCAGACCGGGAACGAGGTGGTGATGGGCGTGGCTGGTCCGGCTTCGGCGGCTATGGAAATGGGGGTCACCAACCTGTTGTGGCCGGGCCGCAAGGCGTTGGTGCTCGAAAACGGGACCTTTTCCGCTCGGATGGGCAGCATGGCCGAAGCGGTGGGCGCAGAGGTGGATCGTTTGAAGTTCCCCGAGCCTTCGATGATCGACATTGAACAGGTCAAGGCCGCCTTGGCCAAAAAACAATATGATGTGGTCACCTTGGTCCAAGGGGAAACCAGCTGCGGGATCCACAATGCCAACCTGCCCGAGATCGTGGCCCTGTGCAAGGCCCATGGGGCCTTGGTGGTGGTGGACGCAGTGGTCACCTTGACCACCATGCCCTTGTGGATGGACCAGTGGAAGATTGACGTTTGTATCTCCGGGGGACAAAAGGGCATCAGCTCCATCCCTGGCGTTTCCTTGATCGCTTTTTCCAAGGAGGCCTGGGAGGTGATTGAAGGGCGCAGCGGCTCCATGCCCCACTGGTGCCTGGATGCCCGTAAGGCCTATCGGTTTTGGGGTTTCCAGCAGTACCACTACACCGCCCCGGTGCCGGGAATTCTGGCGCTGTACGAAGCGCTCCGGTTGATTTGTGAAGAAACTTTGCAAAAACGGTTTGAACGGCACAAAAAAAGCTCCGAGGCGCTACAAGCTGGGATCGAAGCCATGGGCTTAGAACTGTTTGTCCCCAAGGAATACCGGCTCAACTCCGTGGTGGCCATTTCGATCCCCAAAGGGGTGGACGGCTATCAGATCAGAAAACTGATGGCCACCAAGTTTAACGTGGAAATCGCCGGAGCCTTTGGACTCGACATTTTAAGGATCGGCCAGATGGGCGAACAATGCCGGAGCCACAACGTTTTTAAAACCCTGTATGCCATGGGCATGTCGTTCAAGCAGGCAGGTTTTGCGGTGAACCTCGCCGCCGGTATGGCCGCCTTGGAAGAAGGGTTGGGAGCAGACATCTACAACTATGTACCTTAGCCCGTTTGCTCTGGCCTTGTTGCTGCTTTTGTGGCCTGGGAGCGGGTTTGCCGCTTTGCCCAAGTACATGGGGGTGGCCCGTTGCCAGACCTGCCACGAGGTCCCGCCCAGCGTAGTGTTTGGCCGGTGGGCCGAAAGCAGCCACGCCAAGGCCTACAAGACCTTGGGGACCGACAAGGCCAAAACCTTGGCCCAACCTCTGGGGGTCAAAGACCCCCAAAACTCCCCGGCCTGTCTGGTTTGCCACACCACGGCCTATGGAGAAAAGCCTTGGCGTTATTCCCCAAGCTTCACCTTGGAAGAAGGGGTGGGTTGCGAGGCCTGCCACGGTGCGGGGCAGAAGTATGCCCGGTTTGAGGTGATGAGCAAAGTGGCGATGTTGCGACAAAGAAAACCCGAACAGGGGGCGAAGTTCGCCGCTGAATTCGGGTTGCACTACCGGGGCCGGGAGGGATGTGCCTCCTGTCACGGCCAGGGCCGATCGGCGGAAGGGAAGAACTACCGCTGTCCGGCCGAAAAACCGCTGGACCTGGAAGTGGCATTGCCTTTGATTCGGCATTGGCGGTGATTCTTGCTTGACAAGTCTTTGCCGGTTAGGCATCGTTTGTTATTCAGACCGATTTAACCTTTACGAGCTCGGATTGAGATGTTGAACGGATTGTTAGGCAAAAAAGTGGGCATGACCCAGATCTTCAACGAAGCTGGCGAACGGGTTCCCGTAACGGTGATCCAAGCCGGTCCGGTAACCGTCACCCAAAAGAAAACCAAAGACCATGAAGGCTACGATGCCGTCCAGGTCGGGTATGACGAACTGAACGAAGCCAAGGCCCGCAAGGTGACCAAGGCGCTGCAAGGCCACTTTGGCGAAAACAAAGCCACCCGGCACCTGCATGAGTTTCCGGTAGCCGATATCGCTGCCGTGGAAGTAGGTCAAAGCTTTGACGTGACCATCTTTGAGAAAGGTCAGATGGTTGACGTTTCGGGCACCAGCAAAGGCCGGGGTTTTGCCGGTGTAGTCAAGAGACACCATTTTAACGGTGGTGCCATGAGTCACGGTCACCGCCGGGGCACTCGGGGTACCGGTTCGATTGGTCAGTCCGCTTGGCCTTCTCGGGTCTTCAAAAACAAACGGATGCCTGGCCACTTCGGCAACGAGCGGGTCACCATCTTGAACCTTGAAGTGATCGAAGTCAGGCCCGAGTTGGGCGTGATCCTGGTCAAAGGTGCAATCCCGGGTCCCTCGGGCCGGTTGGTTGAGATCCGCAAGGCTGTAAAAGCCAGCTGATCTTTCCCCAAGGAAAAAAACAAAAAGGCGGCTTCGGTCGCCTTTTTTTTTGCCCAAAATTGGAGGTTTTTTTATTTTTTTAAGTAGTTTCCTCCGAGGTCCCTAAAAACATCCCTCTATAAATAGGAAAAACTAGATCAATTCGTTTTACGGCGTTTGTTTAGTTAAATGCAAAAATATGAACTTCAGGTCGAACAGGGTCGTAAAAAACAGTTTAAAGGCCGTTAATTAAGTAGAATATTTTCTGGTTTTGATCAAACAACTAGCTCTTGACTGATTCCAAAAAAGTGAACAGATTTTCCTTATCCGCCAGTTGTGGGTATAATTGAACTTATCTACACAACCTATCGATGGACCTGACCCCAAAAATTCCTTCCCCCAACCGGGGCTTTTTGAGCAAAAGCTACCAAGCCGCCCAGGAGTACAAACGGGACCGGCTTTGGCAGGAGCTTTCCAAAATGACCGTCGCCCAGGCCGCCGAGGCTTGGCTCCTGGGGCTGGGGACCTACACAAAGCGCAATTACCTTTGTGGCTTCCGGGCTTTGGCCGCATTGGGGATTTTGGACCCCGAGTTGACCTTGCAGGAATTTTCCCTGGTCAACCACGAAAGCCGGGTGGACCAGATCAAGCTGTTGCCCAATTGGGCCGAGTCCACCAAACAGGCAAGAGCGGCGGCCTACATTGGGTTCACCGCCTTTTTGCAACGTCGGACCCAGGGACTGATCGTCAAGGCGCTTTCCAACCGGGAGGGGGCAAGCAAAACCTTTTTTAAGGTTCGGGAGAAGGTAAAAACCAATCCCCTCAGCGAGGTACAGACCAAGCAATTCCTGACCGCCTTGGGCCAGCTCAACCCACGGGACCAACTGGTCGCCAAGTTGATCCTGCAAGGGGGCAAACGTAAAGGCGAGGTTTTGGGGTTGAAGATCGAACAGATCAACTTTGAAAGCAGAGTGATCCGGTTTCGGCAGTCCAAGACCAAGGGGGTCGAAAAGGAGACCTGGATCACCTACCCCCAATCGGTCCTCAACGAGCTTTTGGCCTACCTGAACGGGCGGACCAAGGGGGTTTGTTTTGTCACCAGAAACGGCCTTCCCCTGGCAGCCAACCAGTTGGACCGCAATTTTCTCAAAGCCGGAGCCTTGGCGGGGGTACCCTTTCCGGTCACCCCCCACGTCCTGCGGGTCACGTTGGTGACGAGGCTCAAGGAACTGAAGGTCCAGGATTCGGACATCATCAAGATCACCGGCCACGCCAGCCCGGTCCAGCTCTTGGCTTACGACCGCACCGACCCGGCGGACAACGCCAGCACTAGGTTTTCCCTGGTTTGACCGGTTTTTTTAGGGTACCGGTGGTGCCGGTGCCTTCGCTCCCGGAGGCAAGGCGGTGCCCGGCTCCCCTCTGGGTGGCAGCATTTCTTGCCGGACCCGATAGAGAGTCACGTTCTCCTGGGCATCAAAAACCGTCTCCAACAGGGCCTGCCCCGAAGGGAGCATGTCGGTCAGCCGGTAGTTCCACATCACCCACTTGACCTCATGGTTGGCCAAAAACTGGGCCGCTTCGGCTTGGTCCATTTGGCCCAAGAAATACCGGTCCGCCAAAGGACGAATGGCATCATAAACCAAGTTGTCCTGGTTGATCGCTCCTCGCACCTGACTGCTCAAAACCGCTCTTCTGGCGCACAGGGAGTTGAAGCTCCACATGCTCGGGTATCGGTAGTAGTTGTGCAGCACCCAATCTTGGGGCTCACTTCTTTGGATCAAGTCTTTGCAGGCGTTGACCTCGGGGCTGGTGTGGCCGAAGTGGTTGTCCAACCCTTCAAATGCATACATGTCTTTGAATTGGTAGAGGTTCATGGAAATCAAAACCACCATGACCATCATAACCGCCGCACCCCAGTTCCGGGTTTTGGCTACCCCTTCCGCAAAGACAGCCGCCCCTTGGGCCGAAACCAGCCAAGCCCCAAAAAAGAGAAAGTACTCGATCGAACTGGAGGAACCGCCGATGTCAAACCGGAACAACATAAAAACCTCCATGCTCGCCCACCCGCCCAGGATGACAAAAAGCGGTCCGGGACGGCGGAAAAAGTCTTTCCGGCCCCACATGGCCCAACCGGCCAAAGCCAGGGCGACAAACTCCAGGCAGTAGAAAAAAGGCATCCACAAGCCTAACTTGGTTCCGCCCCAATGGGCCTCTCCATAGGTCTGCAGCCAGCCAAACAGGGTGTTGTGGTAAGGGGTGACCATCTGGCGCTCGTAAAAGCCGACCCAGTAATGAGCGGTATCATAAATCAGCCCCTGGTGGGCGGTCAGGGAAGGGTTGTAGATCACCATGCGGTAGATCCCCAAAACCGCCACCACCAACGCCACTGCGCCGAGCCCCAGCTCAACCACCTTGATCCGTTGCCGGACCAAGGCCCAAAGACCAATCAAGGGCAAAGCGGCCACCAAAGGCGTAACCGCCAAAAGCTTCACCCCGGTGATCAGGGCCACCAGAGTCAATCCTAGATAAAAATAGGCCTTCCCCTTGCCGTCCAAAAACTTCAGGAACAGAGCCACGGCAACCAAGCTGAGCCCTAGGGCAAAGGTGTTTTGCCGTAAGGTGAAGTGCAGAATCTTTTCGGCCCCTCCGGGTCCCTGGACCAAAAAAAACATCATGAACAAGGGCACAACAATCCAGCCTGACCGCTTGGAGTGAGCCCCCGCCAAGGCCCAAAAGCCGACGAAGATCAGCAGCCAATTAAAAATGAGCAATTGGTGCATGTACACATCCACCACCGGCATATGGGAAAACTGGGCCAAGTTGACTGCAAAAACCTCGGCGAAGTTGTAGTACCGGTAAGTAGAGTGAGAATAAACCTGAAACTCCGGCGGCGGGTAGGCAATGGTGATCGCCTGGGCGATGGAAGCCCGTTGCTGCTCGTCTTGGAAGTAGATTTGGGCCGGTTTGTTTTGGTAGCGAATGAACATCTGGGTGACAAAAATCAACCCCAACAAAAAGGAGAGACCGGTACCGGAAAACACCAGTTTGGTGAACCCCAGCAGCTTTTCCCCAATCCAGGCCTTTTGGTCCTTGTGTCGGTAAAACCAGTACCCCCAGCCCAAGAGATGGGCTCCGGCATAGACCCAATAGGGCATGGGCAAGAGGTTACAAAGCAGCCGGAAGAGGATGGAGCTGACCAAATGGAAGGCCAGGGCAAAAGCCAGCCAAAAAATCGGACTGAGCGGCAAAACCTGGCTCTTGGCCCAACGGGAAGTGGCTCCCCAAACGGCAGGCCCCAAAAGTTGCACCAGAAAAAAGGCGGCTAAACTGGCAAGTTCAAGATAAAACATAAGAGACTAGTCGAGACGACGTTGGTGAAACAGGGAATAATAACGGACCGAGCCGGGGGCGTGGGAGATCAGCGAACTGAAAACCAACAGGCCCAA
>Ga0156612_163_pt1 | contig 5138 bp, 5 predicted proteins | sample RifOxyC1_FD_110686 | JGI IMG/M metagenome (GOLD analysis project Ga0156612, IMG submission 110686) | Candidatus Lambdaproteobacteria bacterium RIFOXYC1_FULL_56_13
TAAAACTGATCAGAGAAAACCCGCTGTTCTAGTCTTGACCCTAGTTTTATATTTTTATCTGTAATCATCATTTTCATTTGAAATTTGCTCCTTAAACAAGCTGATCCTGTAGGAGTGCGGCTGTTTAGCCATCTGCTGTGGTAGAACCGTAGGCCGCAGATTTATTTTGTGGGACCCTAGCTGAAGGCGGGCGGGTCAGCGTGCAGGCTGGGGCATTGGAGCCCCAGCGCCGGTGGGATTAGGCGGGTTTGACCCAAGCCAGCAGATTGCGCAACATCTTGAGGCCCTGATCGTTTTTGGCGGTCAGGATGGACTCGGGGTGGAATTGGACCCCAATGGCCTTGAGGCTTTTGTGGGCCACGGCCATCACGATGCCGTCCGCCGTTTGGGCGGTGACCTCCAGGCAGTCGGGGATTCTGGTACCGATCAAGCTGTGGTAGCGGCCCACCTCGATTTGGTCGGGCAGACCAGCAAAAATCCCTTGGCCGTTGTGGCGGATCGGGCTGGACTTGCCGTGGACCGGGGTGTCTAAGAAGCCAAGTTCTCCGCCAAAAGCCTCGATCATCCCCTGGTGGCCCAAACAGACCCCAAAAATCGGAATCTGCCCTTGGTAGGTGCGGATCACCTCGATCAGGTGGCCCGCTTGGGAGGGGATTGAAGGACCGGGGCTGATCACGATCAGGTCCGGCTTTTCCAGGGCCACTTGGGCCACCGGGACATCGTTGCGGTAAACCACCACGTTTGCCCCGAGCAGCTTAAAATACTCCACCAGATTAAAGGTAAAGCTGTCGTAGTTGTCGAGCATGTAGATCTTCAGAGGTTTCATTTTTCCTCCAGGATCAGAAAAAAGGCTTTGCCCTTGTTGGTGGTCTCTTGGTACTCCGACTGCGGGTCCGAGTCGTAGAGCACGGTGGCCCCGACCCTAACCTCGGCGGTGCCGTCTTTGATGTGGGCGGTGCGGATGATGATGCCGAAGTCCAGGTTGCCGTTGAAGGCCAAGTAGCCAACGTTCCCGCCATAATAACCTCGGGGGACCGGTTCGTATTGGTCGATCAGGCGCATGGCGGCGATCTTGGGCGCTCCGGTCAAGGTCCCGGCGTTGAGGCTGGCGACCAAGGCATCAAAAGGCTCGAACCGTTCCTGGTCCAACTCTCCTTCCACGTTGGCCACGGTGTGCATGACCTTGGAGTATTTCTCCACAAACCGGTACTCGCTCACCTTGACTCCGGGTTTGCAAACCCGGCTCAGGTCGTTGCGGGCCAGATCGATCAACATGTCCAATTCGGACTTTTCTTTGACCGAGTTGAGCAGCTTCATCATATTTTCATAGTCTTCAAAGGTGTCCTGGCCCCGTTCGATGGTCCCGGAGATGGGCCTGGTGGTCACCTTGCCTTCCTCAATTCGCAAAAACATCTCCGGGCTGGCTCCCACCAAGGCTTCCTGCCCAAAGTTCACGTAAAACTGGTAAGGCGAGGGGTTGACCTTGCGGAACCGGCCATAGACCTCCAAGGGGTGTTTGGGGCAGTCGTAATATTGGGACCGGGACAGCACGATCTCAAAGATTTCCCCTTTTTTGATCTGCTCCTGCCCGGTCTTGACCATTCCAAGGAACGCCTCTTGGGTCAGGTCGTTGGGCCGCAGATGGGGCTTGGAAACGGATTTGGGCTTGGGAGTTCGTTTTTTGACCAGACTTTTTTCCCTTTGGTTGGCCAACACCAACGGGTCGCTGTGGAAATCAAAAAACTCATAAAAATGCTGGTCTAAGGTTTCCTTGAAGTGGTCGGCCACCAGGATCTGGTCCGGGAAAAAGAGGGTAAAGTCCGGGGTTTCAACCGGCGGCTTCTGGTAGGGGATGTCCTCAAAAAGCCGGATGAAGTCGTAGGCAAAGGCACCGTAAAGCCCCAGATGCCGGTCGGAGGTCTGGAACCGTTTGAGTAGGGATTTGATCACAAAAGAAATGTTCGGTTGTTTGTGCCGCTTGCTTTCGTCCAGTTGCCGGTTCTCCCTGGGCACCTGCCCGGTGATTTTCTCGGCGCTCCGCTCCAGGTTTTTGGCGAAGGAAAAAAGTTCGTCCTCCAAGAGGGTCAGCAGCTTTTGACCCCGCAGGTTGAGGGCGGTCAGGGAAAAACGTTCGTCCTTGCCTTGGATCACCAAGGGCGGATCGGGCAGAATCAGGCTCATCCGCCCATAGATCTGGGCGATTTCGGCAGATTCAAAGATGATCCCTCTGTGGCGGACCGACTCGAAAAAGGAGTCGAAACGGTCGTAGGGCAGGGATTCGGTGACCTTGCGAACCCGGCTGGGGCCTGCAAAAAAGGAGCTTTCTCGGATCATGGAACCAGGGGAAAGGTTTTGCCTGCAAGTTAACCCTGTAGCGGGGTTCTGGCAACCGCTTTTAGCCGCCTTTGGCTTGGTAAAGTTCGGCCAGTTTGGCCAAAAGTTCTTCCTTGTTGAGCCCAATCTTGGGCAATTCCGGTTTGGGGGCGGGGCTGGTTCGTTCGGCGGGGCTTTCCAGGTGGGACTGTATCCCCGGTTGGTCCAGGAAGCGGCTGGGCTTGTTGAACTGGGTGATGCCGCCCGAAAAGCCGTAGTGGGTTAGGGTCAAAAATAACCGGGACTTGGCCCGGGTCACGGCAACGTAAAACAACCGCAGTTCCTCTTCAAGCCCCTCGTCGGACTTAAGGGCGTAAGCGCTGGGGAACAGGCCTTCGATCATGCCGATCAAAAAGACGTTGCCCCATTCCAGCCCCTTGGCGGAGTGGATGGTGCTCAAGGTCACCCGACCCTCTTCCTTGTAGATCCCCATCACCTCGGACACCTCCCTTTCGGGGGGTTCCAGGGCAAAGTCGGTCAACAGCTCTTCAATACTTTGGTACCGGGCGGCAATCTGGGCGAGCATCTCCAGGTCCTTTTTCCGTTGCTGCCAGTTGTCGTACTGGTCTTCTAAAACCGGCAGGTAGGCGTTGAGCAAAAACAAATAGGCCTCCCCCAGGTCCCTGGCTTGCGACTGGGCCTCCACCAGCGCTTTGATCCATTTGACCGACTGGGTCTTGTACTTGGCGTTCTCCCCCAGGGTGTCAAAGACGGCCTTCATCTCCACCAGGGAGGAGCGGCCAACCAGCTGGCCGATCAGCTTTTGGGCGGTTTTGGGGCCCACTCCGGGCAGCAACATCAGGCAGCGGTTCCAAGCCAACTCGTCCTTGGGGTTGGCCAGGATCTTAAGGAACGCCAAGAGGTCCTTGACATGGGCGGTGTCGGAAAACTTTTTTCCACCGAAGACATCAAAGGGGATACGCCGTTTGGCCAGCTCGGTTTGCAGGTGGAAGGAAAGGTAACTGGACCGGAAGAGCACCGCCATTTCGTAGAGGCTTTCCCCTTGGTGGTAAAACTCCTGGATGGCATCGGCAACAAAGACCGCTTCTTCGGCTGGTTCCTTGAAAAACAGCAGCTTCGGTTTGTCCCCTTGCCTGCCTTCGGCGCTTTTGAGGTGCTTTTCGTAGGCCTTCTCCATCCCGCCCAGGACCCCGTTGCTCAGGTCCAGGATCTCTTGGGTGCTCCGGTAGTTGGCTTCCAGCTTGATGATCCGGGTGTTTTTGAACTTGCCGGGAAAATCCAGGATGTTCTGGTGGTAGGCCCCCCGGAAACCGTAGATCGACTGGGCATCGTCCCCGACCACCATCACGTTTTGGTGCTCCGCCCCCAACAGGCCCACGATCTCCCCTTGCAGCAGGTTGGTGTCCTGGTACTCGTCCACCATCAAGTAGCGGTACTGGTTGCCCAGGTGCACCCGGACCGCCTCTTGGCCCAAGAGCAGCCGCAGGTAAAGAAGGAGGTCGTCGTAGTCGAAATAACTTTTTTCCAACTTGAACTGGCTGTAAACCTCCCGGAGTTGTTCCAGCTGGGGGCGGCAGTCGATGAAGTTGGGGTATTCCGCTTCCAAAACCTGACCGATGGCCAGCCTTTTGTTGGTGGCCATGGAAAGGATTTTCTGCAAGCTCGCCTTCTGGGGGAACCGGTTGGGGCCTTCATAAAATTTGAGGTCCGTGGCGCACCGGTGCAGCGCCTCTTCAGCGTCCGCCTGGTCTAAGACGGTGAAGTTTTCCTTGATCCCCAGGTGACCGGCAAACTGGCGTAAGACCTTGACCCCAAAGGCATGGAAGGTCCCGCCTTCCACCTCCGCCGCCTTGGGGTCCCGTTTGGCGGCCCGACTCAACATTTCTTTGGCCGCCCGGCGGGTGAAGGTCAAAAGCAGGACCTGGCCGGGAGGAACCCCGTTGGCGATCAGGTTCAAGACCCGGTATTCGATCACCCGGGTCTTGCCCGACCCGGCCCCGGCGATGACCAACAGCGGCCCTTTGAGGTGCTCAACTGCCTGTTGCTGCTGGGCGTTTAGAAAAGAGGCCAGTTCCATGGGCGGCTGGGGAACGGAAAAGGAGAATGTTTGTTCTCTAAAGCAATGAACGGAAAGTACCGGGGAGGCAAGCTTAAAATCACAGGGGAACCAAACCGGTCCAAGGCACCGGTCAGAGATGAACCTGGATTGTTTGGGCCATGCCCATCACCTTGGCCTTGGCTGCCTCCAGGGTCTCGCCCAAGGCCAGCACCACCCCCATCCGCCGTTCCCCCTCGACCTTGGGCTTGCCAAAAAGCCGCAGGTCCGTGTCCGGTTCGGCCAGCACCGCTTCCAGATTGGAAAAGGAGACCTGTTCACTGTGACCGGCAACCAACAGCGCCTTGGAGGCAGCCGGGCCGTACTGCCGGACTTTGGGGACCGGTAGGCCCAAGATGGCCCGGACATGCAGCTCGAACTGGGTCAAGTTTTGGCTGACCATCGTCACCATGCCGGTGTCGTGGGGCCGGGGGGAAACCTCGCTGAAATAGACTTGGTCCCCTTTGACAAACAGTTCTACCCCAAAAATACCCAAGCCCCCCAGGGCAGCGGTTACTTTTTGGGCCATTTCCTTGGCCTGGGCCAAAGCCGCCGGGCTCATCGGTTGGGGCTGCCAGCTTTCCTGGTAGTCCCCCTTTTCCTGCCGGTGGCCGATCGGCTCACAAAAGAGGGTCCCTTGGCCGTGCCGAAGGGTCAGCAACGTAATCTCAAAGTCAAACTCCACAAACCCCTCCACGATCACCTTGGC
>Ga0156612_105_pt6 | contig 1105 bp, 2 predicted proteins | sample RifOxyC1_FD_110686 | JGI IMG/M metagenome (GOLD analysis project Ga0156612, IMG submission 110686) | Candidatus Lambdaproteobacteria bacterium RIFOXYC1_FULL_56_13
CGGGTCAAGGTTTTGTACGACCAAATGCCCGAACCCAAGTACGTGATCTCCATGGGCAGTTGCTCCAACACCGGCGGTTTGTTCCAAGGGGGCTATTCTGTGCTCCACGGGGTGGACCGGGTGATTCCGGTGGACGTTTATTTGCCCGGTTGCCCGCCTCGGCCGGAGGCTTTGACAGCCGCAATCATTGCCATCCAAAAGAAGATCAAAGCCGAAAAATACCTGCGCAAGTAACAACGGCAAAAGGTTTAGAGGAGCCGCCTTGGAACAGAAAAGTATTTTTGAAGCCCTACAGTCCAAAACCCAGCTCCCCTTGGAGTGGGTCGAGGATGCCTACGGGCCGAAGCTGAAGATTGCCCCGCAAGACTTGGTAGCGGTACTAACCTTGCTCAAAAATGACTCGGCCTTGGGTTTTGACTGTTTGACCAACCAAACCGGCAGCCACATGGACCCGGTGATCCGGCTCTATTACGTACTTTATTCCTACCTCCACCACCATGAACTGGTGGTGTTTTGCGAAGTCCCGGTCGGGGCCCCGGTGGTGAATTCGGTGGTGGGCCTCTTTGGTGGGGCCAATTGGTTGGAACGGGAAACCTTCGACCTGTTGGGGGTCAAGTTCACCGGGCACCCGGACCTCACCAGGATCATGTTGCCCGAAGACTGGGTCGGCCACCCGTTGCGCAAAGACTACGTCTATGTGCAGGAGTACAACGGGATCGATAACCGGCCTTCGGAAATCACCAAAAGCTTCCAGCCTTCTTAAGGGAACGAACTCATGGGCAAACAGTTACGTACCGAATTGATGACCATCAACATGGGTCCGCAGCATCCCTCGACCCATGGGGTAATCCGGTTCATCATCAAAACGGACGGCGAAGTCATCCATGAATGCCAGCCAGATGTTGGCTACCTGCACCGTTCCATCGAAAAAATCTCCGAAAAGGTAAATTGGCAGGGTTTTGTCCCCTTTACGGATCGGGTGGACTACTTGGCCTCGATGAACGCCAACTGGGCCTATTGTTTCGCCGTCGAGCGGATGTTGGGCACCGAAGTCCCCCGGCGGGCGGAGTTTCTGCGGGTCATGGTCGGCGAATTGAACCGAATC